>Ga0208646_1001028_pt1 | contig 14772 bp, 19 predicted proteins | sample AntAceMetag02UK8_FD_184762 | JGI IMG/M metagenome (GOLD analysis project Ga0208646, IMG submission 184762) | Saline lake microbial communities from Ace Lake, Antarctica - Antarctic Ace Lake Metagenome 02UK8 (SPAdes) (version 2) | ecosystem: Environmental > Aquatic > Non-marine Saline and...
GCGGCGGGAGCGGCGGGCGCGGGGCGGGCGCGGGGGCGGGGGCGGCGGTACGGCAACGGGATCCGGCGGGGCGGAGGCAGGAGCCAATGCAACCTCGGGAGGATGGGACGCGGACGTGAAGGATTTGGACGACGCGGCGCAGGTGCTCAGCGTAGCCGCCTTCGCCGCCCTGGCACCGGGCCCGCAGCGGAAGGAGAACCCCGACCAAGCGAGAGCCCAACGCTGGATCCGCGATCTCGATCGCGCCCGTCGGAATCCCGGAGTCAGCCGTGCCGACGGCCTGGTGGCGGAGCTGTCGAACCGACTGTCAGACCAGATCCGGCGGCTGCGAGAGAAGCCTCGTGACCGACGCCTGGCGTTGAACGAGCAGCTGTGTGCAGGACTGCAGAAGGCACAGAGCCAGGCCCGGCGCCTGGGCATGGAGATGCGGGACGCCCACGAGGCCGCGGCCAAGGCGGCGGTTGGGATTCTGCGGCTCGCGGTTCGACGATGTGTCTCCGCAAGGCAGCAAAGCCTGCGAGACGACGGAGTGGAATCGGAGGTCGACTCCGAGGCCGCGGCGATGCGTGCGGTTCTGACCAAGAGCCGGCAGACGCACGAGCGCGACCTGGTCCGGCTAGCGGCCTCGCTGGCGCCCCTAGCCTCGCAGGCCGAGACGGTGCTGCGGGATTTACCATCCGAGTGCCCCGAGGCGGAAGAACGGGCGAACGAGGCCGCCGAGATCGGCCGCTCGATGCGAGAGATACCTCGGCAGAGGACCATGCTAAGCGATGCCGGCGAGCGGGTTCTAGGGGACGCACGGGCTCTGGCTAGCATCACAAACGACGCTCTGTAGGATCTTCCAGAGCCCAGGGACGCGGCTCTCGAGCGGAACCTGCGGCAAGAGCGGTCCCGGCTGGCGTCTCAGCTGCGTGTGTCGGACGATCCGGCGGGGCTGGCGGCCACGATGCGCGCGCTGGCCCAGAAGATCAGCGACTCCAGCACCGGCGCTCCCCCCAAGGCGGTTGCGGAGGCGCGCACCCGGTTGGAGCTGCTTCGGCGCGGCACCGCAGACGCCATCGAGACGGCCACGGACCTGTGCCATTGCATCCGCACCTCTGCAAAGCGGGAACGCGAGAGCGAGGCGGCTCTGCAGGAGCTGGCCGAGCACGAAGCCCGGATGCGGAGACTTCGCGAGGACGCGGTTTGCCGTGAGATTGCCGGGGCCGCGGCGCACAAGCTGGGAGCGGTCCTGCGCGACACAGCCGAGCGAGTCCGAATCGCGGCCGAGACGTTCCAGGCGGTGGCGCACCTGGGATCGATGGTGCCGGCGGCCGCTCTCCGGCGCCACGAGACGTCTGGGAAGGAAGAGGCGGCGCGGATGCAAGCGATTCGCAGCTCTCTCCACACGCTCCAGGCACACGCCGAGGGCCTGAGGGAGGCGTGGGCCAGGTGGACTCTAAGCAGCGTCGCCAAGGTTTTGCGGAGAGTTTGATCCGAAGCAACAAACAAGCACAAGCAAGATTTTTAATCAGACCACCTCAATGCGAATGCCGTCTTTGCATTTGCCGGGCTTGCCCCCTCCTCCGCTCGCTGCTCGGCCGGAAGACGTGGTCGCAAACCGGGGCGAAGCATCCGGCTTAGCTCGTGTCTTGGTGTCGGTTTTGCCGTTGGTTCTGTCGTTGGTTTTGCCGTTGGTTCTGTCGTTGGTTTTGCCGTTGGTTCTGTCGTTGGTCTTGACACGAGATCCCGCCACCGGCCGGGGCCGGCGGTCCCGCTGGGCTCTTGGACGAGGTTGCGCGTGAGGACTTCGGAAGAGTTCGAGTGCGGCTTGCCCCGAGATGGACGCCGTGTCAAAAGGCTCGCGCACGGTATCCATGGCAAACCCTTCGGCGATCACCCCTTGTCCCTTGCGAACATCGTTCACCGACAGGACCGGCTTGGAGGAGCCATCGGTTGCGTCGGTGTTCATTTGTAGTCTTCCCACATGCCCGCTCGTCGGGCCAACCGACCCGGCCCCGGAGCCGTGGGACCCAGGTGCGACGATCGGTGCCCATCCGGTGGCGCTCGCGGAGCACGGCGCCGCGCAGCCTTGGCCGTTGCTTGCCATTCTGCGAGCTTCCCAGATGCCCCGGGCAGAAGCCAAGAAGAAGGAGGCGTTCCCGCGGCTCATGCAACGGATCGCGCGCCTTAGCCAGCCCATGCCCAAGCCAGAGACGGTACCAGCGCCGGCGCGGGAACCCAAAGCGGAAGCGGAAGCGGAAGCGGAAGCGGAAGCGGAAGCGGAAGCGGAAGCGGAAGCGGAAGCGGAAGCGGTGGACACGGAGCCAAAATCGGAGCAGGTTGTGGCGGTGCCGGACCGGGTTGCGCCTGCGCCCCCGGACGTTGTAGCGTACATCGTGGTGCGGGCGTTCCGCAACCGGAAGCACCTCAACGACATCGATCCCGCCGCTAAGATGCAGCTCAAGAAGCCCAGCGACGACGACGTGCTTGAGGTTCTCCGAGAGTGGTCGCCCGAAGGTGTCGATGTCCGAGCGGTGCACACGGCTCGGGTGCACAGTCTTCGTCCCCCGAACGTCGTGGTTGTGGAGTGCGTCGATCCGGGCACCGAACCAGATCCACTGACTGTGCTGGCAAGCGTTGAGCAGGCGCTGCGAGACCCTCGGCAATCGCCCGGACACGTCAGCGGATGGACTCTCTCCACCAAAGGCCGAGTGCCGCTGCGGAAACCCGACCTCGAGCTCGAGTGAGCCGGTACCGCCCATGGCGTTCCGCTTCGGAGAACCATCCGCCCCTGGTCCCCTGGACCCCGCGGAGGCCGCGGAGCGTGCGCGTATCATGTGGAAGTCCGTGTTTGGTCTCGTATCGGTTGGAGTGGTTCTGACGGTTGCGGGAGGCGTCTTTGCAAGCATCGCCGACCCCGATCCGACGTGGCAGACACGATCGTGGGACGATCCCATGGTGCTGACCCACGTGATGCTGGCCTTCCCGCTCTTTGTGGCTCTGACCAAGCGAATGTGGGTGACTGCGGGGCTGACGTTTGTGAGCTTGCTCATGAGCACCATATACCACGTGTGGTTCGAGCACCCCAACTCGAAGGTGCTGGACGTGCTCGACGAGACCTTTGCGATCGGGCTCTTAGTGTGGGTGCTTCGGCTGATCGTGGACATGCTGTTCTTCCGGGGCCCGCGACACGGAGGCACCAAGTGGCTGCTCGCAGGTCTCGTGACGGGTGCAATCGCGCTGGTGTTCTTCTACCTCCCAGGGCAGAACCTGCCGGACGACGGCCGTCACAACTGCTACAACGAGAAGCTGCACCCCTTCTGGCATCTCCTCGGGTTCTTTGCCATCGGTGCGTTCACCATGGCCTGGCGGCAGCACGACGCGACCGGCCGGCAGATCAGGTGGTGGCAGCAGCCGTAAACCGCGCGCAGCTCCGCGACATGCCCCAGAGACGAAGACACGCGCGAGGTCGTCGGCGTCCGTTTGCTGCAAAGCCGCCCAAGCCGTGTCTGCCGTGCACCCGGTACCCTGTCTTTACACACGACGGTGTTCACGAGTTCTGCTGGATCGACTTTGCTCCATCCGTCATCACCGCCGTGAACCTGGCGTGGCTGGTGTCCAAGGATCTCTTCCCGGTGCCGCGCGGCTGGCACGTTCACTCCGTGTCCCGTTATGACTGCGCCGTCGTGCTGACGCGGCTGTGCCCCTCCAAATCGGAAGAGGAAGACGGCGAGACGTCCGGCTTTGGACGCGACGCCGATTCCGAGTCGAATTCCGAGTCGGACCGACACTCGGATGACCGAAGGAAGGCACATTTGCAGAGCCGTGAAACCACACGCGGCACCGTACCATGGATGATGCACCAAGCCAAAACACGATCGGACTGGTGGAGAGGATAGAAGAGCTGAAGATGAAACGAATGCACGAGGATTCGGCCAAAAGGCACGCCGCAGCCGAACCTAAGCCCATGGACCCTAGGATGATCATTCGCCAGACGGAGACAACCGCGAAGTAGGAGCACGAGAAGCAGACAAAGCTGACGGCGCTGGTTAAGCTGCGCGCCAAACGGGACGAGCTGGACAGGCAAGCCAGCCTGCGCGCCGAGCGGGACCGGCTGGACGGGGCGGCCAGCGCAGGGACATGATTTATTTGATCGGTGGAAGTTGCGTTGACCCCAATTTGTTCTTTAAACACTCAAACCAAACGAAGCTCCAGGACCCACATGGTATTGCATCAGATACACCGGCACCTGGGAACCCTTCTACTCGATGGTACCGCGGATGGGATCGAGCTTGGAACCTCTGAAAGTGGGGTCCCACAGCGTCACGATTCGTCTCTCAGACGCCTCCCATCCCGTCAGGTACATCGGAAGACATCGCAATCGGTCGTCCGCGCACTGCAAACGCACAAGCACAATGCACCGTTCCGCCGCCGGTCCACTATCCTCGTCTGCTCCCGCTCCAGAGCTTCCGCCTTTGTCGTCAGAGTCTTCTTCATCCCTGTGCTGCTTCATCTCTATCTGCCGAAGCCCCATGGCTTTGATTGCGGCGAGTGGGCTGGTGGAGCACATCATCGGACCGTTCTCAGCATACGCGCGGAGCTCCTCGGACCCCGTGCGCACGTCCAAGAATCGGGCCAGGGCCTCACCCCTGGCGGGCAGCTGCACCGCCCACCAGACGGACGCCCCTTCGGCCACACAGCACCGGTTCGCAAAGCTCATGAGCGTCGATCGAATACACATTCCGACAGACAAGGGCGAGGCAAAGCGCACTACGTGGTCCATGAGCAGCGGTGACAGATGGTCTGTCACGACTTCGCCGGCGTACATCCCGGGAACCGTCTGAAGCAGTCCGAGGCCCCACTGGTACGGAGCCATTGTGGAATCCGGCCTGGTGTTCATGGTAGTTCGGAAGTCTTCGCCGGATGCGGGAAATGAATTCATGATGACTCGGTAGGTGGACGGGTTCTCCACGGCTTCGCCGTCCAAATTCACCGTGCGCTTCGACTGCAGCTCTTCATCCAGCAGGCTTCGCGACGTCTCTTGGCACTTTAGTATGAAGTTCATCCACACCGAGCTGGCACGTCCTCTTCTGAGGCCTTGGTTGCGGTCATCTCCAAACTGGGCGGTAATCATTGCGTTCCGCTCGAGGTGGGAGGCGTGCTGCAGGTTGCTCGCGTGACCCAATGCTTCCGCGATGGACATGCCGGGCATCGTTGCGAGCGCCTTGCTCAGGTTCTCGCTCAGGCCGGTGGGTGGGTCAAACCGTAGGGTCTCTGGCAGTTTGAAAGCTTCAATGAGAACGTCCACTTGAAGCACGCTGAAGCCCCGGATTTGGTCCCAGTAGGACGGCTGCAGCGTCATCGGTGGTGCGGTCCAAGCTGCGTCCCGCCAGTTAGCCTCTAGGAGCAGGCGCTTTAGGCCCGTGCTGCGGTACCGGCTCCACGCCACCGGCCTGGCTCGCACCGTTCCCTTTGGTATCATGATCTCCCGCTCAGCCTCGGCCTAGAACCCTCCGAGAACAAAGGGAACACATCCAATGGTGTTTTCGGTGACGGCCCGCACGAGAACCACCAGGAAATCGCTCTCCGTCGATCCCGATGGACCTCCTCTGTCCCTGGTTGACGGAGAGCTGTCGGCGTCGGGCGCTGTGTCTGAGATCTCTGCCGCCTCGTCAGACGCCTCGGTTGCCTCCGCCATCGCTTCGCCCCCGCCTCCCTGAGCGGCACCAGCGACGGCCTCGCCGCCGTCCGCGCTCTGACCAGGGTCTGCATGAAGACCGGCCGCGTCCTTGTCTTCCTGTCCTGCCGTGACGGTCTCCTCCTGGTCTTCAAACGCTTCCTGCTGCTGCAGCATGCTAATGGAATTGAAGCCAAACGAGTGGGCGATGCCGACGTCCACGGAGAAGGAAGTGTGGTGCTAGTTGAGCCATTTTGCTACGCTCTCGGGCGTTATGGATGCGGCATCCTCTGGACGTTTGGCCATACTGCGGTATAAGGTGCGGTTTGGGGGCAGAACGCAGCACATCGCCACGGATCGAATTGCGTCGTTCAGCTGGTCGCGTACCTTGTCGTTGTCCAGAGCTTGGACGAACTGCTCGATGCGATCCGGTGGTGTCGGCACGTTCTTCCGGAAGCATATCTCCCAGTCAGCAGAGCTGAGCGAACTGCATTCAAAGCCCCCCACCGTCAGAAGGCCCCGAATCCACGGATTCTCCTCCGCCGGCAAATCCGAATTCCCGGTCAGTGGTCGCTGAACATCGGTGGGGCTCACGGAGTCAAAGACGAACTGTATCAGCCACTCGGCCATGCAGTCAATGAGGACGTACGGCGGACGCTGCGGGTCCTGGATGATAGCGTTCCGACGTGCTAGTTCTTCTGGAATCCGGGCTCCCCAGTCGTACGGGATGCCGCGCAGCATCTGATCGCCGTTGTACGTGTACAACGAAGCCACGTCGTACAACGTGCTCAGCTCAAAGTCTTCCTGAATCCTGGTCGCCATGTCCATGATATCGTTGGCCTGCACCGGCCAAGCTTCCCGACCACGGCGACTGGTAAAGTCCGGCGGCGTCATGCCGGGAGGACTGCACGGCACCGTCTTCATCCGGCACGGCTTGATCTCGCTCACCCACGGACCGTCCGTGAAGTCCTCGTGGTTGGGATTCAGGTGAGCCGCATCCGTACCATCGGCGGTGCTGGCCATGAGCTGGTGGCGTTTCAATCTTCGGACCGTCATCGACTGGACTGCTGCTGCTGCTGCGGACGGACACACGACCGGTTGCGTCAGGAGCCTGATCGGCCGGCGGTCTTGTTGGGTATGTTGGCATTGGTGTCGACACTGTCGTTCAGCAAGAGCGTCGCGGCTTGCGAATCTGGTGGGGCAGCTTAATTAATCACGGCCGCATCGAGGGGCAACCCGTCTGACCACCACTGGGTTCTCGCCGAGATCATCTGCTCCAGGAGCTTGAGGTATCTCTCGCCAACGGGCAGCATCCCGACCGAGACGCACGCCAGAAACCGTGTCGCATGGCGTCGCAGATGCACGAGAACAGGACCGCACTACCGCAGCTGCGAGGGCTGAATGCGTGGGCGTTTGGGCTTCACGCGGCGCTTGCGGTGGCGCTGGCCGTTGTCTTTGCCGCTCGGTGGGACAGCACCAAGTTTGCCTTCCCGGTGTACCACTCGACGCTGGAAGACAAGGAGGGAGACGGCGGTGGAGAGCGCGGGTCTCTGGGCTATACCCCGCGACTGGACGAGTGGTTCAAGATTTATGTGCCGATTCTGATCATCCTGTTCCCCGCCATCACGGCGTGCTTCCACCTGTACTACCGTTTGGATCCTCAAGGCTGGTACGCGCGAGGCGTGGTGCGTGGATCCCAGCGGCTGCGGTGGATCGAGTACGCCATCACCGCGACGCTGATGATCGTGGCCGTGTCCCTCATGTCGGGCCTCAACACCGCGCCGGTCCTGCTGGCCATCATTGGGCTGAACGTGGCACTCATGCTGCAGGGCACCAACGTCGAGGAAGAGCTGGCTCGATACGGCCGGGTGACGCACGTGGCTCGGAGCTCCACCTTTGTGGGATGGCTCGCCGCGATCATCCTGATCGTCCTCATAGTGACGCAGTTCGCCAAGAACATCTCGGATTCCAAGAACCTCGGATCGGACGTGCCAAGCTGGGTGTACTTTGTCATCATCCCATCGGTGCTCTTCTACACCAGCTTCGGCGGGGTGCAGTTCGCGCAGCTGCTCCGTCCTCGGACGCCCTACCGCAAGTTTGAGTGGTGGTACATGCTGCTCAGCTTCGTGAGCAAGGCGTTCCTTGCTATTTGGGTTGCGGTTGGGCTGGTGCAGCAAACGAACAACGACGATTGATAGACACCGTGTTGGGAAGCTCGATTCTTAGCGCACGGTCAGTCAACCAACTAGGCTCAATTCTCCTGCGCCCGCGTCGTCAAGAAGACTTTGCAACAGCTTGGATGTCCGATCGTCAGATACCACAAGCTCGTCCTTGTCTCCGCGGCTTACGACCCCTTCCCCGGAGCTCACAAACGCAGCCATCTGCGCACGCGAAGCCATGTCGTCGCCCTCGTCGTCTTCGTCGTCTTCGTCGCCCTCGTCGTCCTCCCGGGGAGGGGCGCTGACCGGTGCCGGAGCAGGTGCCGGAGCAGGTGCCGGAGCAGGTGCCGGAGCAGGTGCCGGAGCAGGTGTCGGGGTAAGGTCGTCGTGCTCAGCGCCGGCTCCCGACGCCGGTTCCGGGCCAACGGCCTTCAAAGATGGACGAACCTCACGCACGGCATCACCACCGCCACCGGCACTGCGACTGGCACCCGGGATAAAAGGAGTGACAACGCTCTTGCTCTGCCGTATCTAGTCGGGGTCGCGCTCCCCCGTGACGGCGGCGGCGAGCAGGCTCCGGTGTCCGTCTCCGGCTTCGGTAAGCACGCTGTGTACCTGTTCTCGGAGGTTCTTTGGCGCCGCATCGGCGTCGATGCCCAGGAGTTCCATGCTCATGAAGGACTGCACGATGTCATCCATCTCGAAGTCGTCTGTGTCCATCTCTCCCAGTTCCTCGGCGTCAAGGCGCGAAGCAGTGGAGCCGCTCAGCTTCTCCTCCACTTTGGCGCCGTGCTCGAACTCGGAGCGCAACATGCTAAAGAGCGTCACGAGCTCGCGCCGAATCTGCGGCCTACCGCCGACCGTGACGTTTGCTTCCGAGGCCCGATACGCCGCACGCCTCGCGACCTCGCAGCACAGCAGCATGCCGGCGTGCGTTGGGTGATCGGCAGTGATGGGAGTTCCACTCTCCGTGCTGGGTGGCCAGTTCCGCGGGATTCGAAGCACGTTGGAGAACATCCACGCCTCGCTGGTCGGTCTCGCGGTCTTGCGGCGTGCCTCGATGAAGCGAGCCATGGCGCGCGCAGGTCCCTCCGCAAGAATGTCGAACGTCTTCTGACGCAGCACTTTGACGAGGTTAGACGGCTCACCGTCGCTCCTAGGCTTGGGAAGCCGAAGGAAGCCCAGGATCCAGGCTCGGCATCCCTCCACCGCAAGTCCCGACCGCAGGGCTTTGGAGATATCGTCTCTCGATGCCATCCGCACACTTTCCCCCACGCAGACGACGTGGCTACGGGAAACGTACCTGCCCTTGCGCCCGCAGACTCGGAGCCAAATGGACCATCTGACGCACGTCTTCTGGGCCGCGGTGCTCATCGTGACCGGTCTTGCGCTCTTTGGCTTCATGGCCGACGACATCGGCAAGGCGCACGAGGAGACGCTCATCAAGAGCCAAGGAGGCGGCAACGGGAACCAGGGGACGTCGGCCAACTTTGACGAGATCCAAGATACGCGCGTCGCCGGATACATCGTGGCTGCGGTTCTCAAGGGACTGGCCGCCACTGGGGCTCTGGTGCTGGGAGGTTTGGCTTGGGCCCAGTCTCCGTCTTTGGTGACCGGCGCATCCGCTGACCTGCTGCTGCGGTAAGGGTAAGCCACGCGTTTGGCGGATAACCAAATAAACGAGGCTGCGAGTGAGTCGGGGAGCGGGCCTCGTGGATCCGAGCGAGCAACCGTGGCTTCCTGAGGGATGTGTCATGGAGGAAAGTTATCGCGTCTCACCATGGCAGACCGCGAGGAATCCAGCGGAAGCGAGACGCCTCTGGCCAAGCTGGCGCCGGTAACATCCGACGCGGCGCCGACGCCTGAGGCCGAGGCCGCGTCGGGGGCGGGCACCGACCTCCCGGCGGCCGCGGACGATTCGGAGCCGGCGGATGACGTTGCAGACGCTCATGCCCGCACCGCCGCCGCGCTTGGCGAGATGGATGAGACGGAACTGAAGCACACGGCTCTTCTGCAGCCAAAGATCTTGTACCAGGACTACTATTGCGCGACTGAAAAACGCCTGGAATCCAGGAAGGTTGACCCAGAGAAGCCTGAGCACCTGCAGTCGCTGCAGCGAGCGTTCTTCCAGACGGCTCGGATTGCTGTGCAGAAGAACCCGAGCTTGACAGGGACCAAAGCCATCCTGAAGGCGCTTGACGGCATCCACGACGCCGTATCCAAGAAGATCTTGGACTTTGACGCGGCTAAGCGGGTGATGCGCGCGGTCTGCGAGGCGACGTATCCGCTCTACGAACGGATCCTGCAGAGTTCCGATGTCGTGTGGAAGGCGCTCGACGACGCTCCCTTCCTGCGAGACCTCGAGCCCCGGCTGTCCGACTACTTCATGGAGCTACCGCTGCGCAACCAGCAGCAGATGTTCGTCCATCTTCACACGGTGGCCTGCTTGGCGCGGCGGCACGAGCAAAAGCCCCAAGTTGAGCTGGATCACACGTACTTCAAGATCTTCGACATGCTTCACTCTGGCGTGGATCCGGAGAGCGAAGACTTCATGGAGACCCTCATGGGGCTGCTCGACCAAAAAGGCGGTGCGATGAGCAAGCTCATGAAGTAGTTTGGTCTTGGCGGCAAACGGGACGGTGGCAAAGGAGGTCCGGGTGGCTTCTCCATGCCCAAGGAGGCGCTCGGCGATACACCAGAAGAGAGAGATGTGCGGAGAGACGAGCTGGAAGAGCAAGGCCAGCGAATGTTCAGCAACGTCATGAAGTGCTTCCTCGGCCGACGAGAGACGACGACGGATTCCGCCGGCGACGGCAAGGCGGCGTCCAAGTCAGAGAGGACAAAGGAGGCCGACCGCGGATCCGCTGAGGACAAGGCAGCACGCCCAGTCGAGGACAGTGACCGGTCCAAGGAGGCAGCCGGGGGAGGAGGAGGAGGAGGAGGAGGAGGACGCCGCAAGGGAAGAGGAAGGAAGCGGCGTTGAGCTTTGCATCATCCAATCATAATTACTTTGCCTTACACCACACAACCCGTCCAGCGTCGTCTTAAAGCTCGGCCCGCTGCAGCAACACCCGGGCTTCTGAACCCTCCACAGTCCCGCACGGGCCGCTGGCCTCGCGCCGGTACACCTCAACCCACCCCGCATCCTCGTCCTTCAGCTGCACCACCCGCACCACCAGCGGTTCGTTGCCGAAGCGATGGCTGGTCGTCTCGCCCGTGGCGGTGGGGGTTGGCCCCGCTGCTCCCTCGCTGGGTCGTAGCACCGACACGGGCGTGCCAAGCGGCGATTCGACGACAACTGCGCAGTACTGCTTCAGCGCGTGCGAGAGACCGCGCAGGATCTCTCCCGGGCTCGCGGCCTCTGCCAATCCTTCCCGGAGAAGGCAGCCTTTGCGAGCCACCACCACGTCTTCGAAGGCACGCAGAGACGCCTGCATGGAGCTGGCGCACGTGTTGGAAGGAACGAATTCTTCCGCCATGAGCACGTTTTGTTGTTACTTGCCCTTGCCCTTGGAGCTGCTTTCAATCTTGACGATCACAAAGGACAGCCAGTACATGCGCCACACGTCCGCGAACAGCTCAAGCCGGTCTTCCTGTTTGACGTGCTCGTACATCTGGACCAAGTTGAGATCCTTGACCTTGTCGCTGGTGCGACTCTTGAACATGGACGGATCAAACTTTAGCAAATCCGCGTAGTCGTCCTTGAAGTCCAGGCTCAGTTCCGCCGCCACCATGCTAACAAACGGGAACGGTCGCTTCTTGTCGTTCCGAAGCAGGGCTCGCAGCGCGAACGCCGCCGTGAGAAGTTCCGCTTGCTTTGAGCGCGGAACGCTGGCCTCGAGCTTGTCAATGAACGCCACGGCAACGTCTCGGAGCTCCTTCGCAAAGTGTGTCTTGCCGTGGCCCTCGCGGTACCGGTCCAGCACCGAGGCCCGGGTGGTTCGCATAAGACCCATAGCAGCCTTGTGAGTCGTGACGGGCCTGGCGTCGGCCTCGGCCGTCGACGTGGCGTCACCGGTCGTGGCGGCACCCGTAGTCTGTACGACCGCTGCCATGACGTGTGTTCAAGAGCTTTTTGTTAGTGCAATGTCCTACTCAAGAGAGACGAGACGATTCAAGCGTCGACGCAGTCTAAACGCAGGTAGCGGCGGTACCGCGCAAATGGCAGCCGCTTCGGCGTTGTCGTCCAAGACCGTGGTGGACACGACCGCTTTAAGCTCAGCCGATCCAAAGTCAAGCACAGTCCCTTCGGCCTCTGTGTTTGCGGTCATGATCAAGAAGTTCCCCCTGCGAACCCTGTCAGCCCACGGCACAGACTATCTTGCCGTTCTTCGCGTGAGCGCCATTCCTGAGACGGACGCCGAGCGAGCCCAACTCTTTGATCTGGCGAGCGGGCTGATGCGCGAAGCGGCGGAGCTGTCCAAGGCCGCCAAGGTCCCCGTCATGCGCATGATCTGGGACTTTGGCAACCTCCCGCTCGACCCTCGGCTCAACATCCCAAAGGAGTGGACCGAAGATAACAAAGACTTCATGCGGGCAGGACTCGTTCGCTCTGCGGTCATCGTGCGCGACCTGGTGAGTAAGAAGCTTGTGCAAACATGGCAGGGCGTGATGGGGGGAGTGGCCGATTTGCCTCCTTCCAGGATCTTCCGCGACAACAAAAGCACGACCATCAAAGGCATTACGTACTCGTTGGGTGCATGGGATGCGTACAACTACGCTGTCCGCGGCGAACGAGTCGGCAAGTTCGACCAGGCGAGCCTAGCTCGGGTGCTGTCCGACGCCGCGATCCGCAAGGGATACCTGGCTCCCTGGCGTGCTCCGCTGTTGGGATGACCTCGTCGGTCATTGGTCGTCGGGCGGCGGACAACGCGTGACTTGGTACGATCAATCTCCGTGTGACCACAAACCAAGATCTTTGCCGTCCACGTCTGTGCGTTGTGCGTGCACCGAACCCGTCCGCATGTCTGGCGAATCGTCGCTTCCAGGTTTTGGGCTGGCACCCACTGTTGATTTTACTCGCATCGTATTTGTAGAAGCCGAGGACGACGGCGACGACGTGTGGCCCGTCCGATGCTACTGGTGCTCGCGCGTCATCGATCCTCTGTGCCGCCCGTATCACCGAGAGCTGCGCCGGGTTCGTGCCGAGTGGGAGTCTCGTGGACAAATCGCTCCCACGCGAGACGGCAAGTGGCCCGAAGGCATTGCACTTGATCGCGTTGGTCTTACGCGAGAGTGCTGCCGTCTGGCCCCGTAGTACCGCGACGCACTCGCACAGCATCACCCACTGCCTCCGGCCGTAAACACGCTCTTTAAACAGAGAGACGGTTCCTGGTCGCTGTCAGAACACGGTGGATCCGCGTCATGCTCGGGGTAGGCAGCACGATCCGGTCCGCGTACGGTGATTCGCGTCTCCGACCTGACGCGAGCCACTCCTCCCATCATGCCGACGCTAGCGGCCGACTCGCCGGGCACGCCGGGCACGCCGGGCACGCCGCAGCCGCCGGAAGACCTTGGCGCGCCGTCATCAGCTGCCATGACCGATCCCGGGCTATCGGGCTTTTGCGGAGGCACCTTGAGAACATTGGCCTCAAAGGGAACGGTCCCGAGTGGGCAGGGCCAGTCGAGCTCTTCGTGTACTTTGAATCCCAGCGCGATTCAGACTCCCTGGCCGTCCCCGGAGGCCTAGCAGCCGATACCAGGGACGGGCAGGTCGCGATGGGGTCCGCCGCTGGAGGAGGAGGCAGCCAAGATTCCCATGGTGGACCGGACCGGACGGCCGGCTCTAGCAGCAGACGTAGCGGGTCCGGCGGCACTGGGCACCAAGCGGCCGCGCACATCCGGGGCTGCGTCTGCGGACCCCCCTCCGTCAGCCTCTACTACAAGAACCTTCACACCGCCATCACGCGCCTCCAGATGGGGGTGAAGGATGCCGACTTCCGCAACGTCAGCATCGCAGTCATCCTCGGATCTGACTCCACGCGATTCCAGCGCCTGACTAACAAGGGGAAGCAAGAGCTTGCCAAGGACAAGAGAACGATGCAGTACCAGAAGCATACGGACGCGTCCGTGGCCCGTGTGGAGAAGCGAGGAGATTCGGTTCGCATGGAGCAGCACGAGCGGTGTCCCAGCTGCAAATCCCTCGATACCCGTCTCAACGACGCGAGCGTCAACGCCTCGCTGGGCATGGACGAGGGCAACGGTACTACGCTCTATTGCAACAACTGCGAGTTCGTCTTCGCGATCACCAAGAAGTGACCTGAGTGCGCACATCCGCTGCGCCCGAGATTGGATCGCGCTCATGCAGGAGTCGACGACCAAGACGACTGCAAGATGGCACTTGCTCATGAAAGAATCGAATCGCTGCATGCTGGGTGGTGGTCGTCCTCATCCCAAATCAAAGCCTCGTGTGGGGCGTCGGTCCGGAGCCTGCATGGGAGTGCTGTTTGCGCCCGTCAGGGGCGGGATTCCAGCACCTCCTTCGGCAACCGAGCTTGAGGAGCTGAGTGACTACGCCAAGAAGGCTCTGAGCGCAGCCAAGCGCTATGCAAGGCGGCGACAGACGGCCGCCGCAGGTGGAGGCGGCGGCAGTAGCGGGCCAGTCAGCCGGGGTATGCGCAGCTATGACCACCGCCAGGACGACGACACCCTGGAAGAAGAGGCCGACTTCCGAGATCAGGTGCTTCGCGCAGGTGGGGTCAAGCTGGACTTTGAGGTGGACGAGTATCCAGAACCCGAGGACGATGACGATGATGGTGAAGAGGAGGACGGCGAGGAGGAGGAAGACGGCGAGGAAGAAGACGGCGAGGATGGTGAAGAGGAGGACGAAGACGAGGACGACGGCGAGGAGGAAGACGGCGAGGAGGAAGACGGCGAGGAGGAAGACGGCGAGGAGGAAGACGGCGAGGAGGAAGACGGCGAGGAAGAAGACGGCGAGGAGGAAGACGGCGAGGA
>Ga0208646_1001029_pt1 | contig 14765 bp, 17 predicted proteins | sample AntAceMetag02UK8_FD_184762 | JGI IMG/M metagenome (GOLD analysis project Ga0208646, IMG submission 184762) | Saline lake microbial communities from Ace Lake, Antarctica - Antarctic Ace Lake Metagenome 02UK8 (SPAdes) (version 2) | ecosystem: Environmental > Aquatic > Non-marine Saline and...
TTGCCCAACAAAATCATTTCTTTGGGTTTCACTTAGTCTTTCACCTCTAATAATATTGTTATATTTAGCAATAACTCTATCATTCACACCACCAGAGTTTTGAGCGGTAGCAAATTCGCCTTCTCTTACTGTGGAGCCTGGATCTAGCATTTTCATATAATTGAAAATTAATGCCAAATCGCCAGCAGCACTTGGATCTACCGAAGCTTTTTGGATTCTATTATATGCGGCCGATATTTTTTGAGTATCTTTAGTTGTGGGAATTGATGACCTCTCTTTTCTTAGATCAGATGCTGCCTTAGAGTTTCCTTTATTTTTCTTAGCCTTACTATCACTCTTCTTTAGTAGATAATCCCTATCAGAGTTTAATTTATTCTGATTAAAAGTGCGGTCTGTGTTTGATTGCGATTGAGTTTGTTTTTCTCTTAGAAACCTATCTTCAGCGGTCAACATTCCGTTTTGTTTAGTTTTAACAAAGAGTGGGTCATAACTTGGAGGCCAATCATCAACTGGGAAGCCATTTTTAACGCCCATTTGCTTAGCATTTTGATAGCTTGATTCATCGTTTACAGAAAACAAGATACTCTTCCCAACTTTAAGCTTTCCTAGCGTCTCATCAATATTCATTTTACCAATATCAGCCTTTTGTTTTGCAAACTGGCCTTCCATTTCAAAAGCTCTTTTAGGGTTAGCACCTCTCATTGCTGAAAGTGTTTTTGCTTGATCAAAAGAATTTGAGCCGTCTTCATTTTGAACAACTCCTTGCTGGTAAGCTTCTTTCTCAAGCTGTGCTTGTTTTGCTTTTTGTTCCCTAGCTATTCTTTCTTGCTCCATTTGAGCCCTTTTCATTTTACTTGTGTCGGCCATGTCGCGAAGTCTCATTCCTTGAGCCATAGATCCCAAAACATCGGGGGCTTGCTGCCTAAAATATAAGTTACTATTTATTTCCGCCATTATTTACCCGCCCCTTGTGAATAGCCATAAGCTTGAGCTGCTGAGTTAGCTACATTACTTATATTGTTACCTTGTTGAATTGCTCGCGCCGCTTGAGCGTTGCCCATTCCGATAGCTGTGTTAGATATATTGTTCGCGTAGTACTGTCCTGCTTGCCCTACTTGAGTGTTTGCAGTTTGACCAACGCCAGCAAGGGTAGAAAGCCTATTAAAGCGGTCTGTTTGATCTTTGCTGTATCTATTATAGGCATTATTAAACTCGCTAGATGCATAGTCTTGACCGAATCTAGTTAGTTCCTTCATTGTGCGGCCTGAATTTAATCTGCCGCTTGCGGACGCGCTCGCATCTAAAGCTTTAATTCCTTCGTTCATTCTAAATTGATATCCTGGCGTGCTTGCTACCGTGCTTGGATCGAAAGCTTTAGTTAAAGAGCCATATTCACCCGTCGGCCTTTGGCTATAATCAGGTGGCGATTGACCTGGTGTAAGTTTTTCCTGAACTATGCCGCCGTTTTTCTGGTTAGAGCCAGCAAAGACGCCGCCATTATAGCCCCCGTTTTGAGGGGCACCCCCAACTCCTAATGAGTGAGATAATTGCGATAGGGCACCTGTCCCAGCTTGGAGCCAAGGCTGCTGGTCGGCTCTTGTCTGGTAGTATTGGTCTTGCTGGGCCTGGGCAGCCGTTTGCGCCCCTTGCCTTTGAGAACTCTCAGCCCTTTTCGATGACTGGTCGGCTACTACAGCCCCAATTACTGCTGCGCCTACGACCGCCGTTGCTACTCCTGACATAAAACCTCCATGTTTCCAATTTCTAAATTTAATTTTAAAGCTTCCCTGTAATCTATGGTGATTTCTTCACCGTCTAAGCCGCCCTTGCAGCCCTTGATTTCTTTCAAAGCCACAAGCTCAATTTCATGGTCAACACCTTGAAACATTTTTGCGTTTGGCGTTTTTGAATGATTCGTAAATCTTCCAGCTATTGTTCTAAGCCCCTTAATTCGTGCTGGGCAAATAGTGTCGCCAGCCTCAATTAATGAAGTTGCAAAAAGCCCCTTGCCGTGAATCTTTGAGTTTCCGAGTTTAATTTTGTAATGACCATAAGGAAGCTCGGTCATATCTTCCTCGTTTTCGACCTGTGCTTTAATTTCTTCTTTTGAAAAGCCTGATTCCTCTACGACCTTTTCATAGTCAGACTTATCTATTGAGCCCTCGATTAATGTGGAATTGTTAAGCCTATCAATGCTTTCTTTCCAGCCTTCGCTTTTCTCAAGAAATTGAGCCTCTAATTTTTCAATATCGGTCTCATTTGTTGAATAAACATTAACCCATGTCATGTCTTCATGTATGTAGCCAATTTTGCGCCCAGGCTTGCCTACAAAAGTCATAGGAGCCTTAAGGTCTGTGGTAGTACCGTCGCCATTTAAAATGGTTACGTGGCCTTTTAAGAAGATATTCATGTGTTCAAATTTTTGATGATGTCCTATAGAAATAGTGCCCGCCGGAATATGAACTTCTCTCATATAAACGCCCGGTCCAAAATGATGTAATACAGGACAATCAACTTGCTCTTGCTTAAGCATTTCCTTTTCGATCTCGTCAACGCTATTGCTGAAACCAGGAAGGCTGTTTTCTTTATTAACTAAACTCATACTACCCCCATAGAAGAATAAAGAGAGTTTTTGCCAGCCATTTTCCTAACCTTATAATGCAATGTTGAAATAACGGTAGTTCCTGCAATGTCTGCACTTGTGTACTTAATTTGCCCCGCTGAAGTAATTGTAAAATCTATCCCTGAGTTTTCAGGGCTATTTATATCTGGAAAGTGAATGTTCCAATCTTCACTGTCAGGATTATATGAAGCTCTAAACTCACCATATTCTATTAGCTCAACCGAAGATGTAACCCGCTGACATAGAAACTCGACTGTAGCTGCACTTGTAAATCTTTTATCAAACCTCAAGCCTGGGATATCTGTCGCCACTAAATTATTGTTAGGTATTGGGAAAGAGCTCTCTATCCCTATAGGAGCCAATCTATTATAAACACTCCTGAAGAAACTCATCCATAAATTCGATACAAGATTATCGCCCTCTATTATTGGCTCGTTGGTAGGTATTGAAATTGAATCACGCTTAGGAATAACAGACATATCAAGACCTCCCTATTAAGAAATCTAGATCTGCATTTATAAATATAGTTTTAACCGGATCAGTAACTTTAAATCTAAATATTCGATCTCTTGAAGATCCAAGTCTACGCCATATCATGCGCTTTTTATAATCCCCAATGGCCCCCATATTCACGTCTATAGATGCGGTTAATTCATCACTCCAAGTGTGACCGCCGTCATCACTATAAGACATCATAACTAAAGGCTCTGAGCCAAGAACATCGCCGTTAAGACCTACGCCCGTTTCCATATCTAAAAATAGCTTTGAATAAAATATTCTCTTGTTTTCTTTGCTGATATGCGGACAAGTCCTAAGCCTTGTGATCTCTTGGCCGTCATCTTGATAAGTAGTATCACTAAGCTGATAGACTTTACCATTCTCATAGTCGCCCATGAAATGAATCCCATTTTTAAAATCATATAAGTGAACATCTGCGCGGTGCCTTTCTAAAGTGCCGGCGTCGTTAGTATAAGCTCTTTCATGCCATAAACCTGTAATAACATCATAAACCCAAGTAGCCTCTGCGAAGTTTATTACATAAAAAATATGTCCTTCTGAGTGGTAAGAATAAGCCGTTGCGGTTGAATCATCTGCGTAACCACTAATTGCCTGCTCAATTGCATGTGTGCTAATTCTTTTAAGGCTCGTCCCATTAATTTGAAAAATTACGCCCTGACCTGACTCACTTCTGCCAAGCCACATTATTGAGCCCTCAACTTTACAAATGCTGTACTTAGCCAGGCAACCCATTTGAACAAAGCCACCTTGGATTCTCTCAAAAGGAAAGTCAGCATTTCCAGAGTTATAGTAAACCTCTGTCGTTAATTCGTTAAATACATATAAAAACCTATTACTAGACTCTAAACCTAAAACAATATCAGGGCTTCCCTCTGAAGATGAAAAACTTAAAGTATCAATTTTAAAATCTTGTAATCCTGAAACAAAAAATTTATTTGTACCTACCTTATTAATTGTAAAGTAGCCGTCTATCCAAGTTACGTGTGTAGAGGCTGGTCCGATAGGAAAAATTACAGCTCCATTATCATAGGAATCTTTAAAAACAGTATTAGGAAGTACACCATCCAAGTAAATGATATAACTTTTAAGGCCATCGGTGAACATCGTTGTGCTGTCTGTACCATCGCCCAAAGTAGACATTGAAACGGCCTTTACTATTCCTGTACTTGTGTCAAATGTTGCGGGCACCCTTATATAGTCTCCATCAGAATTCGTAGACGGACTCTCTGACACATTTATTTGAACTATAGCATGGCTGCTCGTTGTTTCTGTTAGGCTTATACCTGTTCCTGACGCCGCATTTGTAAGACTAGATGCTAATTTATAATTGTCATCGTCAATTCTTATAACGAAATAATCTATGTCATTAGCCAAGGGCGAAGGCAGCGGACACCCTAATGTTGAAACCCAAACCCTTAATCCTGTGTATAATCCATGGTCTGCACTAGTTATTACACCAGTATTGTAATTAACTGATGTGTTTAGGTTTAGCTTTTCTGAATCACTAAAAAGAGGTGCCCCCGCAGCGCTCGGAACTTCATTAAGTGTTCCAGTACCTGTTGAGGTAATATCTATTTGAGTGCCCGCCAATGCATTGGCTAGGCTGCTTGCATATTGGCGCTCATCGTCCGCAACTTTGATTACATAATAATCTGTAAGAAGTGATAAACCACCAGGTAGAGCCCCATCAGTAGTAAAAGTAACTTTGTCACCTGTCTCTCTTTCGTGGGCGTTGTCTTCTATCGTGTCGGTTGTCGTATTAATGTTAGTACCTGGGTTAGAAATAGCATTGGTTATCGAATTGGCTATTTTGGAAACCACCATTTCGCGCTCACCCCGATTAGTTAGGCGCATAATCTTATTGCCACTAACAACCCATTTTCTGCCTATAGAATCAATATGAAGACACCGAATAGGCCCCACGCCAGCTGTTATTGAAGGCATTAAGCCAGGAGTATTTTTATAGTAAGCAACTTGGGATTCCTTGCCACTTCCAGACTCGATAACTTCAGGGTAAATATTAACTGCCCTTTGAGCGTCCACATTTACGGAGTCTAGTGTATATGCTGGGCCTATGAATCCTGGAAACTTCATTATTCGCCTATACGCCAGTTGTAAGTACTGCGACCACTTAAAAAGGGATCTGTTCTTAGTTTGTCTACTCTAATGTTTTTACTCTCAATAAGAGCCTTAGAAGTCACAGCTGTATTTTGGACGCTCATTGTTGCTTCTGTCCCATATTCTGGAGCAATTTCTACCGCTAAGTTATACTTAAGTGCTCTTGCATATCCAGCAGGCAAGGTGAGAGAGTCACTAGCATTTGCGAACTTTACTAAAGACTTATTTGAATAAACAACAACCTGCTTTGCTTCATTAGGCGTTGGATAAAATTTTAAAACTTTTAATGGGAACTCAGTCTCTACATACATATATCTTGGTACGTTTGAGCGAGTGTTTTTAAGTGCTACATTTGACCATTCAGCCAGTGTGAGCTCTTTAATTGGTAGCTCTAAACCTGAAGAGCTATTTTTATAAAAAGTATCGATAACTTCAATTGGCCAAGTGGTGTCAAAATCACCGCCCAAGCCCATAGTATAAGACTGCTGACCTGCAATTAAATCAAAAGTCTCAGTTGTTTTAAATGGAATAAGTAAATTCTCATTACTCCAAGAGTCCAAGAGATCATTTAAGGTATCCATTCCCTCCGAAATCTCTGCTGCAGTAGGAGCTTCACCAGGAGCAATTGCACCTATTAGTCTTAGAGAACTTTTTATTATATCCCTTGCCGTTGCCATTACTTGCCTTTTTTCTTAATTGCTTTTTTCTTTAGCTTTGGAAGCTCTTCTTCCTCTAATTTTTCAGCAGCTTTCTCTAAAATTTCGTCAGCTTTTCTCAAAGAGACCTTTTTAGCTTCATGCTTAGAGTCTTTAGCTCCTCCCCAATCAGCGCCAAGTGCTTCAAGCTCTTCAATGCTGTGGATTATTTTGTATTCAACATCTTCACACAGGCCTAACTCTTGACCTTTCTTATAAACACATTTTGGAAATTTAATTTCTTTGCTCATTTCTATAATTCCTTATTTAAGAAACTCCAAGGGCCTGGCTACATAGCCCCTGGAGTAAAAATATTTGTTATATTACGCTGGCTCACCAACGACTCTTGCCGCTAATTCAGGAAGTAAACACTTCCAACCACCAAGAAAATCAAGTCTTGTGATGTTTCTATAGTTAGTGATATCGAATTGAGAAGTCATAGTTAAAGACATTCCCGCGTCAGGATCAGAAGCTCTAGTTCCCTTTACACCATCAGTTGGCAGCTCAAAATCAGCAGAAGCAAATGCAAATGCATCTTTATGGAAAACCAAGTTTTGCGGCGCTATGATTCCAGAATAAGAGTTAGCAGCTCCAAACTGATAAACTAGAGCGCCGTCTACTGGGTAAGCACTTACGTTTTGGTAAGCTCCAGTTAAAACGATTGCAGGGCTAATTGGTAAAGTTGCGATTTCGCCAGAAGCAGAATCAGTGTCAGCAGTAACAACGAATTGCTTTAATTGACCTGTGCTTTGCTTAGTTTGTGGATTTACAGCGTAAACATTTTGGATAGTGATCACGTCTCCTTCTTTGTAGCAATCAGAAATAGAACCTGTGATTCCATCTAAGTGAATAGCAACTGCGCCGTCTGCAGAGATAGTAGTATCAATTGCAGGCGCTCCAGCTACAGCTCCAGCTGTGTGCTTAGCTACGTTTTGACTCATCATAAACTTAGATCCACCAGCATAACCCATTACACCCTGCTCATATTGATTCTTAATTTGCTCAGAAGATTGAAACAGACCTTTAAGACCGTCAACCAAAGAAGCTTCAACTAATGGGTCAACTATCGCGCAGTATGTTCCTTTAGGAGCGCCAAGAGTAGAGGCAATTGCCTTAGCATTAACGAAAGCCTTAAGTGAAGATGGAAGTGCTGAAGCACTTGGAACACCGGCACAAGTAGCTACTTGCTTATACATATCATTGTAGAATGCAGAATCAATTTTGTTAGCTAAAGCAATAGTTGCTGGTCTAATATATCTCTCTTTAAACATCTCTAAAGATAAAGTTCTATCAACTTCTGAAAACTGCATACCAACGTGGTAATGCTTATTAAGAGTTAAAGGAATAGTCTCTTCAACAGTGTTTTGGATACTTATTGCAGCGCCTTCGGTTACATTGTAACGAACTGGCTTACGAATGTTCGCAACAGCACCAATCTTTGCGCCCTTCTTTCCAAACTCAGAACTGTGCTGTCTGTTAACGTTTTTTGTAAATACTAACTGACCTTTTAAGTCCATTAGCGTTTCTTTTAAAATAACCGAATCGGTTAAATGTACACTTGCCATTTATATTCTCCTAGTAGTGATGTGAGTTTTTCATTTCTTTCGCCCTCAATGCTTCATATTCACCTTGAGATAAATTGGCGTCGTAAATGCTTTTTGGTGCACTTCCTCCACCCTTTGAACCAATTGGGTTCACAGGTCTTGGCGCACTTGTTGTCTTTATTTTTTTTGGAGCTGTACTTGCTGATTTAGATAGTTTTTCTTCAAAGCGACCTAGTTCACGAACGGCTTGCATCGGAGGTAGAGAATTTATCCTTTTAAATTCTTCAGGGTCTTTTGCTAGAGCGTACATAAGCTCAGGACTATTTTCAGATTCTAAGATTGATTGATTCATAGTTAATGACATCGGAATGTCATCAACGCTTTTAAGAACTTCATTAAAATCATCTACAGTTTTTGCAAACTTTTGAACCTTAGCAACGTGGCTCTCAATCACCTTTTGCTGCTCAGTTCGCATTTGATTTTCACGTGCTTGCTGGTCTCTAGAAGCAAGTTTTGCCTCTAGTTTCCAGTCCGTTAAAGCCTCAATATAATCTTCATGTGTTTCGTAATCGTCAGAATCAGGCCTCTCATCGCTTGGCTTGGCTTCGAAAGCTTGCTCTTGGGGATCATTAGACTCTTTAGCATTTTTCAACTTAAGAGCTTCATTTCTCCAATATTCAGCGTTTTCCTTAGCCTCTGAAGCTTTCAATTCAGCTTCTTTAGCTCTTTTTGTGAGTTTACCAACGCGCTTTTGAATGCCATTCTTCTTAGGTCTTACGCCCTCTGAATCATCGTCTTCGCTTTCGTCATCGTCTTCGCTTTCCAGTTCCCCTGATGATTCCGATTCATCAGCGTCAACGTCTTCAGTCTCATCAACTTCTTCGTTTTCGTTTTCGCTCTCAGCGTTTTCGCTTGGCGCGGCTTCTTCAGTTTCAACTTCCTCCACTTCAGTTTCTACAGAGCCAGCCATTGCGGCTCTAACTTCTTCAGGGCTATCGGTTGTTGATATAATCTCTATTGACATGGGTTATTCCTCCACGAATTCACCTGGTGCTTGCTCACCAGTAAGCGGTTGTCCTGGCGCAAACCCACCAGTAGGTTGTTCAATCGACATAGGAGGTTGACCTTGCGGCGGTTGTCCCATGTCGTTAAATTCATTTTGATCTTCAGGCTCTTGATAAAGGCCTTGTGTGTTTTGGCTTTGCTGTAATTGCTCAAGCTCTCTTAAAGCTGACTGCTGATCTAAAAGACCAGCCTTTGCTTGAGCGTCCATAAGTTTGATGCGCAATTGAGTTTCTAACTTTGCAAATTCGAGTTTCTCTTTAGACTCAAGTTCCATCGATTTCATTTTTCGATCTTCGCTAGCTTCGTTTAATTTTTCCGTAAGCTGCTCAATCAACTGTCCACTCTGCTCAAGCTGTGCTTGAACTTCTGGAGGTATTTGTTGTTGTGACTCGTCTTTCTCTAAAAGCTCTGGAGGTATTGTTTTCTTAAGTCTTGCAGCGATATCATCAGAACCGTTCCAGTCCATGTTTTTAAGAATAAGATCCCCTGCATATTGAACCATTTGAGGGTAATGCTGAGTCAGAGAAAGCATAGATTCTAAGGCCTCCTGACGTTTAGTCGCATAGCTTGGGCCTGTGTCTACAGTGACGTCGTATTTACCTGCGCTTAAATCATAAAGTAAAACTTTCTTAGTTTTCTTATCCTCGAAAATTTGATTGATCATAACTATTTCTTGTTCGCCGTCTTCGCCAATAATTCTCTGAGTGCGTGGCACGTCTAAAACAACTGGTAAGATTTGAACTAAAATTCGCCCAAGGTGTCTTAAGGAAATTGATAAGTTGTCAACGTAATGAAAGTTGCCAGTTTGTGATTGCTGATTTCTTCTTTGAATTGCAATGCCTGAATTTTCATTTGATCTTGCACCTAATGAAGCATCATAAATGCCCGTCGTGGCTTTAATGTCTTCACTTGCACCACGGCCAGCATTGTTAATTGCCATGACAGGAGGTTCGTAGACGTTTCTTTGTGGGGCGCCTACCATTGCTCCACCTATCGAAACTGGCTTATATGTAAGTACTGAATGATTTTCTGTATTTGCCGTTGACCATATTCTCTCGTGTCCTGCAATCTGACCTTCTGCAGCTATATAAGGAGCTTTAGGAGCAAGTGCTATCATCTCAGTCTCTGCAGACTTCCAATAGTTGTACATTTTTTGAGGGTCACGAGCGTTTCTAATAATACCGTGACGAATTAACTTTCCATCGACAACGATCTCATCTCCAACAACTGGAATTACAGGTATGTAGGTCCCTGGAAATATCGTCTCTTCTAAAACATCTACAGCTGTAATCTTACGCCACACAACTCTAGGAGCTCTTGAAGTTCTAGTGTCTTTAATTAATTCGTCTTTAAGCTCTTCAGGTATTTGCTGATCTAATAATTCTTTGTCTAATTCGTCTTGCTTTAAAGTTCTACCGTCGTGAAGTAAGTAAATTTTTGATTCTGTATGCTCTATAGAATAATACTCAGCTATGCGACATGAATCGTCTTCAGCCCAGCCTTGGTATTCATTGCCGATTGATGTCCAATCCTCCATGCCTGCAAGCTTTGATTCTCCATACTGCTCGATAAATTCTTCTTTAGGAATGTCATCGGTAATGAAACAAAACCTCATGTCAGAACCATCAGGCTTAACAAAGTAAGGGTCTGCGTAAACGCTAAACCTATTTTTGATCATTTCTATTTTTGGCTCTTGATTAAAACTATCCGGGCTAATGTAGTCTGTAATGACTCGCATATAACCAATGCCAGAAGAAACAGCGCCCTCGAAGGCTGTGTCATAAGCTACATCTGCGTTTGAATTGTATTCAGTGTGTCTAATTAAGCCTTGAAATATCTTAGCTGTTTCAACGTCTGCTTTATCGTCAACCGGACTTACACGAATTGCCGGTCGGTTTTGTCTTTGATCATTTGTAACTTGCTTAACAAACTGCGGTATTTTATTGATTGTTAAACAAGGTCTACCGTCACGCTCTCTGTCGGCTCTAATTTCAGCTGGCCAATGATCACCAGATTTAAATCTGATGTCTTCAAGCTCTTCAATACGTGAATCATTCTCAGCTTCTTCAGCTAATTTAAAACGCTTGAGCGCAATCTCTAGAATTTTCTTATTTTTTTTATCGGCCACATTAAGAGTATCGTGCGACCTAGAAAGTAAACAAAAGTTTACCTCAAGTAATCATAAGTAACTTTAAGTAAATTTAAAGTAATCCTTTTATGCCATCCAACCACCGGACGAACCGCTATATTTGTTGTAGTTTGTCTTGGGTTTTTCAACTGGTTTTGTCTTTGCGCGGTCTAGTCCAGACATTATTAGGTAGCGCAGGCAGTCGAGTAAATGGTCGTTCTCTTTTACAATTTTACCCTTATCATTTCTGCGATAAAGCCTCATTTCACCAACTGTATTTCTTAAACTCTTAAATATCTTTAATCGCCCGGAGCTAAGTCTTTGCCAAACTTCATAGATACCACTTTCAACACCGTTAAAAGCAATTTCTAAATCAAGCCCTAGATCAATGTAATCCTGCAGTAATTGATGTCCATCTCTCTGCGCTCTACCTCTGGCCGCTGGATCAATTACTCCAGGCACCCATTTGCCTCTGGCTTTAATACTCTGGCTATGAATAACAGGCTCTGCTTGCCCTACATAGTGCTCCGAATACAAGTAAACTACATCACTGTCCCTGTCCCAAGCGCCCCATAGAGCGGCTGTTCTGTTCCATCCAACATCAAGAGCATAAACTCTAGGCCAATGCTCTGGTATTTCAAATGGGTCTACCAAGTAATCAGTTTCAGGCACTGGGTAGATTGCGCCAGCCCCAAGTGATGGAATGCCTTTGGATCTTGCGTCTCTTTGGTGCGGAGGTAGAGAGTCATACATTTCCTTTTTTTGCTCTTCGCTTAAGTGTGGTATGTCCTCCCAGCCCATTGTCATGCAGAATTTACTCATGGCGAACAAATTCCCCATGCATTTTAGTGATTTCTGCTATGTAGGCAGCATGAGCTTTTTGCGGACAATCGAAAGATCCAAGCTTAATATTTTTTCCATCTTTACTTACTCCAGCAACCCAGAGATCCATTCCTTTTCTTTTCCATACTCCCTTATATCCTGTTGTGTTGTTGGATTGAGTACTTCTATTAGTGGCATTCTGAGACCTACTAGCCTCTCTAAGGTTTTCAATTCTATCATCAACCTTATTTAAATTAACATGATCTATTTCTTCTTTAGGAAAGTGGCCATAAGTATAAAGCCAGGCAAGCCTTCCACATTGATATTCGCCATAACCTTGAATATTTATAGCTCTATAGCCATTCTTTCTTATATAACCCGTTCGTTTTCCTGAAAACCTTGTGTTGAACGTATTGTTCTTTCTGCAAGTCGGTGGCCTTTTATTCCAGATAAATATGCCAGTGTCAGAATTATAGCTAACTAACTCTTTTAGCTCTTCAAAAGTAATCAGTTTATTTTTCTTTGATCTCTTCATCCTCGCCCCCTGGCCCCATTGCTGGCATATATCTTAAAACAATTTCACTCATGCCCCTAAGTGGTGTAAATGTGCAAATCATAAGACCTTTTGTAGTCATTAACCTTGTCAGCCCTTCAAAGTAAACATCAGCAGGCGGCTCTTCGTCGAAGTTAATACCATGCTTTGCTGTCCCCTGAAATTTTTCTCTGCCTTGATCGTAAGACTTAAAAGCAAGATTACTTAATTCACCAGATACGTGTTTAATTTGAACAGTATCAAATGCATCTGCAACACCGCGCCGCCTTGTTGGGCTTCCATGTATGTGTTCTTTGGGTATCATACCAGTGCCAAGGGCACCAGGTGAGCCAAGAAATTCTAATTGTAAAATATCCCTTGTGGTTTCAGAAGTATCACCAGCAGCCCACCAACTTACAGCATGATCGAATCTGTGACCATCCCACCATTCAGGATATAAACCTGTAAGGTGCAAGGTCGCCTCATAACATCCTAAGATAGTTTTGCCGCATCTATTACCAGCAATCGCAGCGCGCTCCTGATGAATACTGCCAGCACTAAAAAACTCTAAATGCTTAACGTAAAGTTCACGCCTCAAAGGCCCTTTGTCAGGATAATACGAAAAAAGCTTGCGTTCTTTTTTGCGCTTCGACTTCTCTGCTAGTGCTTTCACTAGTTTTATCTTATCTTCGCGGGTCAATGTTTATTACTCTGGCTCTCTTACAATTAGTGATATCCCGTAATAATATGCATCAGTGTTTAAGTCGTAATCTTGTCTTTCTTTTAAGAACTGACCTTCAATAAGTTGGTTTATAATCTCTTTAATGGCCACTTGTCTCCACTTATCAAGCTCTGAATCGCTTAACCGATGAGGGCTACTAGTTTTAATAGATAGCTCTGTCATCATTCCTCAATCGCCACAACATCATCTTCATTCATAACTAGAAGATCTTGGCCGTTTACTTTTATTTCTGCACCTACATGACTGCTAAAGATAATCTTGTCCCCAACTTCTATAGATAGAGGCTTCATCTTGCCTGACTCTGAAACTCTGCCATGACCAACTTTTAATATCTCACCTCTGCGCCACCCATCGGATTCACTCTCACCTAAAAATATTCCACTCTCTGAAACATTTTCTGAGATTGTTTCTTTAACTACGATTCTGTCATATAGCGGTCTTACTTCTTCGCTCTTTTTTTTACTCATCAATCTCACCACTAAGTTTTTTGATTTGCTCATCTAATTCTTCATCTGACTTCTTACTTATGTCATTTATTGTGATTTGCTTATCTTCTTCGCCTGGCTGTTTGTCTCGATAACCAATGTTATTTTTTGCTACGAACATTCCAAAGTTTTGCTGGATGTTTCCTTTAAGGCCATTAACGATTAAGTAGTTTTCCTGTACTACGTTTAAACGCTTGCAGGCGCCGGAAAACTCTGGATAGATTTTGGCCCATTCTGTGATTGTATCCCTGCAAACCCCTATTTTAACTGCGAAACCGGCTAGGCTAGGATAATCAGCTACGATCTTTTCAGTGATTTCAATTTCTTGCCCGTCTTTCACTATTTTTTTTGTGATTTCCTCGTATGGTTTGACATCTAGATAGTCTAAAAGCTCTTGAATAAATTCTTTTTTGTATTTAGTTGGTCTTGCCATATTTAGAGATTAGAACACCCTAAAAAGTAATCCTAAGTTTACTTTAAGTAATCTTTAGTTTACTTAAACTTTACCTTGCGTAAGTTTTGCAAATGTACTTTTATATATTTATGGAAAATTCATTACCCGTATTAAAAAAGAAGAATTTAACAGAGAGAATCACGCTTCCTGTAGATACCGAGCTAAAGCAAAAGTTGACAGAGTTAAAGTTGGTTCATGGTATCGATGTCCCTGAATGGATTAGAAGAATCATCAGGAGCAAGGTTGCTTCTTTAGACTTTGAATAGATTTTATTAGCTGCTGTAGGACGATCCTTGTTGAGCTCTAACCCTGTTTAGCTGTCCTATAGTGGCTTATCTTAACTAGTGTAGAGTTTCGATGTCCCCTCTTGTCTCAACTTGTCTAGTAAATTCAAAGTTTGCGATTTCAATAATTTTCCTTTCAGAAAGTGTAAGCCACCCTTTAGGATCTATTTTAACATTACAGTCTTCACACGTGAGCAGAAAATCCATTGCGGTTTCAAACTCTGTAAATCTAAATTCTCTAAAAGCTTTTTCATCCATGTTTAAATCTTACATGGACTTAAATTATCAATGCAAATATTAAAATTTTAAATATGTTTTCACTTTTTCGATTTCGTGTTTCAAACAAACATAACCATTGTTACACTTGCACTTAAATCTTAATCTTGGATCATTTAGAAGTTTATGTGCCTTAATTACTTGATCATACATTAGGTTAAATTTCTTTTCCCTGCAATCACAGCCCTTGAAATGAATTTCACATGCTTTTATTGTTCTGTCTTTAATTGGTTCCATTATTCCCCTTGTATTCCTTAAGCGCCACGCACCTAGCGCACACGCATTTTTTCCTGATAGTTCTAGTGTCAGCTACTAAGCATTTTGTTTGGGTTAGTGCCTCGGCAAGCTTGGCGCTCTTTTCTTTCTCGTCAGTCAGGGCTTGGTGTTCTTTTACCTTTTCTTGGACTGTTTTTCCCATTACTCTTGCTCCAGTAACATAATTAAAGCGTCTATCTGGTTTTCTCTTTGTTGGTTTCTA
>Ga0208646_1001035_pt1 | contig 14694 bp, 34 predicted proteins | sample AntAceMetag02UK8_FD_184762 | JGI IMG/M metagenome (GOLD analysis project Ga0208646, IMG submission 184762) | Saline lake microbial communities from Ace Lake, Antarctica - Antarctic Ace Lake Metagenome 02UK8 (SPAdes) (version 2) | ecosystem: Environmental > Aquatic > Non-marine Saline and...
ACGGTATAGAGACTACAAAGTTTAACTACTATACAAGGAGAATATAATTATGGCGAATACAACTTTTTCAGGCCCGGTTAGATCCGAAAATGGCTTTGAATCAATTACAAAAAGTGCAACAGGTGCAGTTTCAGTAAACGCGTCTTACGGAGCAACTATTACAGGTGGTGTTCAATCATTATCTGGTGCAGGTGCAGTTGATCTTACAAACTTAGTTACAGAACTTACAACAGCCGCAGGTGCTGCTGCAGTTACTTTAGCTGATGGAACAACTTCAGGCCAAATCAAAATCATTACTATGGTTGTTGATGGTGGCGGAACTGCAACTGTTACTCCAGCCACTTTTGCAAGTGGAACAACTTTAGCTTTCGATGCAGTGGCTGAGACAGCTACTTTAGTATGGAATAGCTCTATAGGTTGGATTCTTTCTGCAGACAGAGATGTTACAATAGCTTAATAAATAATTAGTGGCTCCTTCGGGAGCCACTTACTAAGGAGAATTATGTTTAGAGGAGATATACAAGCTACAAGATCTACGGCAGGTAACACAGGGAATGCTGTGATTGCACAACCAGTAAGATTAAAAGGTATTATTGTTGCTAATGATGCTGTTGGAGCTGGTCTTTTAGAATTAACTACCACTTCAAGTACTGGGGATACATTATTTATTGCAGACTGTCCAACTGGTGATGTAATTAACTTTTCTTTTCCAGATGATGGAATCTTATTTCCAAAAGGAATATTTGTTAAAACAAAAACAAATATTGAAGCTTACACATTATTAACAGATAAATATTCTGGACCCAACTTAACAACGAGTAATGGATAATGGGTGGTTCAAGTTTTTCATCAGATCAGGGTAATGCCCATGCAACTGCTACAGCGCAACTAGTTGCAACAGGTGGTAGAGTTAGACTAACTTCTATTCAAGGAGAAGGTATTGCATCAGCACTATTAGTTTTTAAAAGTGGTGGAGCTTCTGGAGATGTAATAGCTACTTATGGATTTGGTGTAGACGGTTTAGCCGTTTATGTTCCAGGAAATGGTATTCTTTTTGAAGATGGTATTCACGTTACAGTAACTAACTGTCCAAACGTTTCTATTACATTTACGTAAGATGGATTTAGAATATTACTCAGATATTCTGGAATTAAAAAAAGGTGGTATGCCACCTAGAAATAAAAAGAATTTCCGTTCCACTAAAAGCGGGGCGGGAATGACTACCGCAGGTGTTGCCGCATATAGAAGAGCTAACCCTGGAAGTAAATTAACTACAGCAGTTACAGAAGATAGTCCTGGTAAGAAAAGAGCAGCAAGAAGAAAGTCTTATTGTGCAAGAAGTTTAGGACAAATGAAGAAGTTTACAAAAGCAGCTAAAGATCCTAATTCTAGACTAAGACAAGCTAGAAGAAGATGGAAGTGCTAATGAGAGATAGCAAAGTAATAGAAAGTTTTTTAAAGCAAACTGAAAGAAAGCTTAAAGAAATGAATCTTTTTAAATTATTAAAAAAAGAAGTTGAGACAGGTGCTAATGGTACTCAAGATTACATCATTAAAAAAGGCATAAACAAAGATAAAATAGCTAAAAAGTAGTGCTTAAAATATATTGGCATACTGTAGATATAGTTATTTATGTTGTGTTATCATTATTTTTTTTATTAATTTATTTAACTATATATTTTAAGGCTATGATAGATAAGATTTGTTATAATTTTTTCTCAATGATGGATGATATCTGTGAATGGGTTGCTAAAAAAATAGCAGGGCCTAGATGTAAATGTAAAAAAAAGAAGTAAGATATGAAAAAAGAATGTAAGCAATGCAAAAAAGAATTTGAATCTAAAGACGAATTAGATATTTTTTGTAGTCAAGAGTGTAAAGAAGAAGCTTTAGCAGAATTAGATTCTGATTCTGACGAGTGTTTATCGTGCCAATAATGGAGGGTGCCTATATGGAACCAGGAGATATGAATTACAAGTTCACAGCTTTATTAATTGTGGCTATTTGTATTTTAGCATTATTTGGTGGACCTACTAGGTGAGTAGAAAAACTAACACATTATTAATTGGATTACTTGGTACAATACTAATGGGATTAGCTACATGGACATTAGTCACACTTATAGAACTTCAGTTAATAGTAACTATGATCCAGTCTGACTTGATGTCTATTGATAAGCAATTCGGGAGAGTATATAATTTCATTGATTCAGTTAGAACTAAATAATGAACTTATCACGTAACTTCACTCTTCAAGAATTAATCAAATCGGACACTGCTGTCCGTAAGGGCATAGACAATAACCCTAACTCAAATCAAATAGAAAAATTAAAATTACTTTGTGATAATATTTTGCAACCCGTAAGAGATCATTTTGGTCCTGTGGTTGTGACATCGTGTTATAGATCCCCAGAGTTATCAGTTGCAATAGGTAGCTCAGTTAATAGTCAGCACTGCGATGCGGAAGCCGTTGATTTCGAATGTCCAGGAGTCGATAATGCTGAACTCTGTGACTGGATATATAAAAATTTAGATTTTGATCAAATGATTCTCGAGTTCTATAAAAAAGGAGAGCCTAACAGCGGATGGTGTCATTGTAGTTATATTGAAGATAAACCTAGAAAACAATTCTTGCATGCATTCAGGGAAGATGGTAAAACTAAGTATAAACCAATAATAGGAAAGGCAGTAGATTTATAATGGCAATAACTAGAGGATCAATGACAGCTCAGATTAATGGACAATTAAGAGGAGCAAGAGATCAAAAAAAAAAAATTATAGTTAAAAAACTAAAGAAAAAGCCTATTGTCAAAAAGGTTAAGGTCTAGCATCTAATAATCAGAAGTGATATAATTAAAGTAGTTATAACGGAAAACGGCTTTTTATATAAGCAAGGTGGCCACTAAAAAAGGATTATTATGAGTCTTTACGAAAATATAAACAGAAGACGTAAGCTTGGGGTTTCAAGATCTAAAGCAGATTCAACTATTTCTAAAGGTTCATATAGTAACATGAAAAAAGGTTTTCCGGAGAAAGCAAAAAAGGGAAAACTTATAGAAGAAAAAGGGGCTGAAATAGGTGGAGAAGCCGGTTTTCTATTTATGAATGAGAAAAAAAAGAAAGATTTAGTAGATGTTTCTTACTTTGGCGACAAAGCAATGGACAAATATAATAAATATAAAGATTCTAAAGAAACTCAATTACATTCTAAAACAAAAAAAGAAGGTCAACAAAAAGCAAAAGATAGAGCTTTAAACGAGATGCTTCAAGAAGAAAAAGTTAAACCTAATTTTAACGAAGGTGGAGAAGTTAGAGGTGGTGGAGCTGCTATTAGAGGCCTAGGATTTAAAGGTGTCTTTTAGTATGTTATTATAATATTACAAAATTAGAAAAAGAATATAAATATTATTAGGAGATTCTTATGTCAACAAAAGAAAATAGAGAAAAAGAAGCTAAAAAACTTAAATATAAAAAAATTGGTTTTAGTAAAATGATGGATTCTGGTGAAATTGATTTTGGAGATGGAAAAAAATCTTCAAAAAAATCTTTTGAACACCCTATGGCGGAAGAAAGATTTCAACAAACAGCGAGAGCTAGATTAAAAAAATCAGGACTGGAAGATTCAGAAATTGGCGACCCAAGAACAAAAACTGAAATAAAAGATAATGCTAAAAAAATGGGTGGTGGCATGATGCAAAGACCTATGGGTTATACTAAAGGTGGTTCACACCAAGGTTACGGCGCAGCTAGAACTTCTGGCATGGGCTTACAAGATGAGTCTTTGAAATCAGGCCAAAATTACGAAATCACAAAAGGTGGTGATTACATCAAAGACTTAATATAGTATAATGAATTATGGCTACATCAGGAACTACTTCGTTCGATTTACAGATTGATGATATTATAGAAGAAGCATACGAGAGATGCGGCTTAAGAACGAATAGTGGAAATGATATAAGAAGTGCAAGACGTAGTTTAAATCTTTTATTTTCAGAGTGGGGAAACAGAGGTGTTCACCTTTGGAAAGTTCAATTAAACGAACAACAACTAACAGCAGGTGTAGCAACATACACAGTTCCAACAAATGTTAATGATGTTTTAGAAGCTTACATTTCATCAACAGCTCAAGCTGCAGATGGACCAACAACAAATGACATTGCACTAACTAAAATTGATAGATCTGCATATTCAGCTTTACCTAATAAACTAGCAACAGGACAACCTTCACAATATTATGTGAATAGACAAATAGATCCTACAATTAGTTTATATGTTGCACCCGATGCATCAACTTATACTTATTTAAAATTTTATAGTATTAATAGAATCGAGGACGCTGGTTCGTTTACCAATACTGCAGATGTTGCTTACCGATTCTTACCTTGTATGTGTTCAGGTCTTGCATTTTATTTATCCCAAAAAAGAGCTCCAGATAGAATACAAGTTTTAAAACAATTATACGAAGATGAATTACTTAGAGCTCTAAACGAAGATAGTTCAAGAACTTCAGTTTATATTTCACCTCAAACTTATTTTGGGGATGGTATATAATGTCTTGGGCAAGAGGTAGTAGATCACAAGCGATTTCTGATAGATCAGGCCAAGCTTTTCCCTATAGAGAAATGGTTAAAGAGTGGACGGGTGCGTTAGTTCATATTTCAGAGTATGAGCCTAAACATCCACAATTAGATCCCCCTTATCACAAAGCAGACCCAGTTGCGTTAAAAAATACTAGATCACAAGATTTTCAACAACCGACAGTCGTGAACGGTGCAGTAGCATCGACAGGAGGTCAAGGAATGATGACTGCAAATTTAACTTTACCAGGACAATTTGCTTTTATAACACAAGGAACAAGTTTAATGATTCCAGCTGATCCATCCTTACAAAATAGAAGAAGAGAGTTAGACGCACAACTAGGTACAGTAACAGTGAGTATTACATAATGGCTATATCTTATTCAGATTTTTTAACACAAGTTCGTAACTACACTGAAGTAGATAGTAATGTTTTAACAGATACTATTATTGGACAATTTATAAGAAACACAGAACTAAGTGTTGCAGGTGCAGTTGATTACGATGACACTAGAAAATATTCAACTTCATCTTTTACAGCTAATAAAAGATATTTAATTACTCCAGAAGATTTTTTAATTATTAGATCTCTTCAAGTATTTAATTCAACAAATCAAACAGGAGATAGATCTTTTATGGAAAAAAGAGATACTAGTTTTATTACAGAATATAATGGTAGTGGTGCAACAGGCCTTCCTAAATATTATGCTAACTGGGATGAAAGTTCTATTGTAGTTGCTCCAACTCCAGACCAAGCTTATGCAGTTCAATTAAACTACATAATTACTCCACCTAGTTTTACATCTTCAAATACTACTTACTTATCTGAATATCAACAAGGAATGCTTTTGGATGGTGTTTTAACCGAAGCATATTCATTTTTAAAAGGACCTATGGATATGTACAATCTATATAAAAGCAAGTATACTGAAGGTATACAAAATTTCGCTCTCCAACAAATGGGGAGAAGAAGACGTGCAGAATTTGATGATGGTGTGCCAAGGGTTAAAATACCTTCACCGTCACCATAAAAAATTATTAAAGGAGAAATATTATGGCTATAACAACTAATGCGATTTGTAACACTTTTAAAAAAGAGTTACTTCAAGGAAAACACGATTTCGATACATCATCAGACACATACAAACTAGCGATGTATACATCACTAGCAACACTAGGTGCTTCAACTGAAAACTATATAACAAGTAATGAAGTATCATCGTCAGGATATACTGCGGGTGGTTCAGCGCTTGTTAACCAAGGTGTGAAAGTATCTTCAGCAATAGCAATTACTGACTTTGCTGATTTATCTTTTACTGGTGTAACATTATCTGCTCAAGGTGCATTGATTTATAACACAACAACTGATGGTGGATCAGGTACTACTGATGCGGTTTGTGTTTTAGATTTTGGTGGAGTTAAAACTGCAACTGCAGGAACATTCACTATTCAGTTCCCAGCATTTACAACTTCAGCTGCAATAATAAGATTAACGTAAGGAGAAGTTTCTATGGCACTGGTCATCAATGACAGAGTTAAAGAAACAAGTACCACTACTGGTACTGGAAACATTACTTTAGCGGGTGCTGTTGAAGATTTTGAAAGTTTTAATTCAGGTATTGGAACACCTAATACTACTTATTACTCTATTGTAAATTCTGGACAAGGTGAATGGGAAGTAGGACTTGGAACTTTAAGTGCTTCTACAACTTTAGAAAGAACAACTATATTATCTTCTTCTAATTCAGATAGTGCAGTAAATTTTACTTCGGGTTCTAAAGATGTATTTTGTACACAACCTGCAAGTAAAGCAATATATAAGGATGCAGATGGGAATGCTGTAGGAGCTGCGAGCAACGGGTTCGCAATTGCTATGGCCATTTCATTGTAGTAATATAAATTATGGCACAAAACTTTAGAAATTATTTAAAAAGAGAAACAGGAGAAACTCCAGTAGATGCTTTAAGTGGAGCTACAAATAGTATTGATGTTTTAATTAGTATAAGACTTGCTAACGTAACAACTTCAACAATTAATGTTGATTGTTATATTAAAAGATCATCACTCGATTATTATTTAATTAAAAATGCACCGATTGTAAGTGGAGGTTCACTTGAACTTATCGATGGAGGAAGTAAAATTGTACTTGCTTCTGGAGATCAGTTGTATGTTGTTTCAGACACAGCAACTTCTTTAGACACAGCAATAGGCGCAGTTGACGATATAAGCACATAGGAGAATCATGGCGTATTTAGGAAACGAACCAAAACAAAATTTAAATACCATGAACTCTCAACAGTTCAATGGGGATAACACAACTACAAATTTTACACTAAGTCAAAGTGTAGCAAATACTGCAGAAGTAGAAGTCTATGTTGGAAACGTTAGACAAGATCCATTTTCATCTTACTCAATATCAGGCGGTACAACTTTAGCTTTCACAGCAGCACCTCCAACAGGAACTGCAAATATTTATGTAGTATTCCAAGGTAAGTCTTTAGGTAACATTGAACCCGGAGCAAATAGTATTCAAGCAGGAATGATTTCTGCAATCAACGGTGGCTATAAAAATCTAGCAACAGTTTCAGAAGCAATAACAGTTGCTGAAACAGATAATATGATGATGTGTGGTCCAGTAAGTTTCACTAATACAGTCGTTGTTAACGGGACATTAACGGTAGTATAATATGGCAACATTATTTGTAGATAAAATAGACCCACAATCAGGAACAACTTTAAGTTTAGGAAGTTCTGGAGATACAGTAGCTTTAACTAGTGGTGCTAGTCAAACTTTAGCGGTTAATACTCCATCATTTCTTGCTTATAACAGTACTGCTAGAAATCCAGCGAATGTAACAACTACAGATGTTCAAATAGATACTGAAGTATTTGATATAGGAAGTTGCTTTAATACAAGCACTTATACTTTTACCCCAAACGTAGCTGGAAAATATGTATTGTTTGCCGCAATTAGAGTTGGAAGTGATACTTCAAGACCAGCATTTATTGAGATGCAAGCTAGAATTAGAAAAAATGGTGGAAATTGTGCCAATCAACTTTTAAGTTCTTATTCAACATCAAATCTAGATGCTTTTAATATTCCAATAACAACTATTGTGGAAGCAAATGGTTCATCAGATGCTTTTAAAATTGATACTTATTTAGATGTAGATGCTGGAACAATAACAATATCCTCTGGACAAACTCAAACTTACTTCGGTGGATACAAATTAATAACTTAATAAAATTATGGGAACACTTAAAACAACAAATATAGAACCAATCGCGGACAACGGCACAGTAACCTTGGGTAGTAGTGGTGACACTTTTGCTTTAGCTGCCGGTGTAACTCAAACTATTGCAGTTAACACTCCAGCTTTTGAAGCATATGGAAGTGCAGAACAAACTGGTGTTGCAGATAATGTGTTTACTAAACTAGTTATGAACACAGAATTATATGATACAGGTTCAATGTATGATACTGCTACTTACAGATTTACCCCAACTACTGCTGGAAAATATTGGGTTTATGGTCAATTGAGTTTATATTCAGAAACATCTTATAACCTTCAAGTTTCAAATATATCAATATATAAAAATGGTAGTAACTATAAATATCAAGCAAATAATGAGGGTAATGCTACACCTTATGCTAACGAAAGAGGTTTATCTATTGGTGCTGCAGTAGATTTTAATGGCAGCTCTGACTATGTAGAACTTTATGCTAGAGCAAATGTTATTTCAGGTACTGTTGGTTTTGAAGTTCAATCACAGTTGGGACTTTTTGGAGCATACAAAATTTTAACATAGGAATATTATGGCATCAATTATAAAAGCAAACGAACTACAGGACTTTGGCGGTAACAGTATTATCACATCTGATGGTGCGGGGAATGTGACTGTTAATGCTGCTGCGATGAAAAACACTCCAGCTTTTGAAGCATACTTATCAGCAGACCAAAATCTACCAAATACTACGATCACAAAAGTACAATGGGATTCAGAGACATTTGATACAGATAACTGTTATGACAATACAACTAACTATCGTTTTACTCCTAATGTAGCTGGAAAATATTTTGTATATACACAAACTGAAATTGCTGAAAGTAATAGTAGCGCTTTAGAAAAAGCACGAGTTTATATTTATAAAAATGGCTCATCTATTTCAGATTCTGGTTTTGATTTTAGAGCTAATCCAATAATTACAGCAACAACTTGTATATCCAAAACAGTTATTTGTAATGGCACTACAGACTATATTGAAATATTTGCATTTATGGATTCAAATACACATACTGGAGGTTCAGGGGAAAGAATTGAATTTCCAGGTTCAGTATTCGGAGCATACAAAATAATAGAATAGGAAAAATATTATGGCTTTAAGTAAAATAGACGGAACAAATTTTATAGAAGGTACAGTACCCTCTACTGTAGCTCCTGGTGCGGGAAAGGTTTTGCAAGTTGTATCAACAACTAAAACAGATAGTTTTTCAACAACAGCGACATCTGATACTGCTGTAACTGGATTGTCTTTATCAATAACTCCAAGTTCTTCATCAAATAAAATTTATGTAATTTTTACTGGCCCTACAGCTTGCCAAAATACTGGAACTTACATGGGTGCTATGTCTATTCATAGAAATAGCACAAGAATTGTTGGTGGTCAAGCAGGAGCTACAACAGGGACAAATGGTGTTGTTAATTCTGGTATGGCAATTTTAGATGAACCAAGCACTACTAGTGCTACTACTTATCAACTCTATTTAAAATCAGAAGGAAACAGTTCGATAGTTAGTGTTAATATTCCAACTGGTGTTGTTGTAGATGAAAAAGCAACAATAACAGCATTTGAAATAGCAGGATAAATTATGACAAATATATTAAAAGCAATACTAAAAATAAATTCAAACGCAGAAGTATCTGTTAGTGGTAATGACATTAATAATATTGAATGGCACAATGGAACAACACCTATCTCAAATGCAGATATAGAAGCACAATTCCCGATCGTCGAATTAGATACAGCTATGAACACTTTAAGACAAAAAAGAAATCAATTATTAATAGACACAGACTTTCACGGAATGTCAGATAACACAATGTCAGCAGATATGACTACTTACAGACAAGAATTGAGAGATATAACTAATGGAATAACGACAGTTGAGCAAGCTCAGTCGGTTGTCTTTCCCTCTAAACCGTAATATAATAAGTTAAATTAAAGGAGACAAAAACTATGGCATCACTATCAAGCAAAATCACGGCATACGCATCTGACAACGGTGTAGCTTCTGTTGATTTCACTACTGACGTTATGCTTCAGGATGATTCGAACGGTCAAGGTCCATACATAAAGACATGGAATCTTGCAATTTCAAAACCGACTGACGCACAATTATCAGCTTTAGATTCTGCTGCGGACCTGTCTGAAAGACAAGCTTCTGCAAGATCTGCAAGAAAACAAAGTTACGGTGATATCGGTTCTCAGTTAGACATGCAGTACCACGACAATGTTGATGGTACGACTACATGGAAAGATCATGTAGCTGCTGTTAAAACTGCAAACCCTATCCCAACTGAATAAGGAGATTAACAATTGGCTTACGTTGGAAAAGCTCCTCTTACAGGAGCGTATCAAATACTGGACGATATTTCAGGTTCGTTCACCGGATCTACACCAGGACCGTTTAGTTTAACGGTTAATGGCACAGCTGTGTCTCCTGGAAACGAAGCTAATTGTATAATCTCTATATCAGGTGTAATTCAAGACCCGTCAGCATACACTATAACAGGTAGTCAGATTTCTTTTTCAAGTAACCCTGAATCAACAGACACTTTCTTCGGCACTATGCTAGGAGATACTTTTGATATTGGAACACCAACAGATTCAACGGTAACAGCCGGATCTTTAGGTTCAACTTTTTTTGTAAAGAACAGTCAAACGTGGAGTAGTATTAATATGGCTGGAAGTAATAATGGAGCCTTGGTTGGCCCTGTAACTATTTCTGGTACTATAACAATTCCATCAGGAAGTACATTCGTAATTTTATAATGAGCAAATTAGAAACAAATACAATCGATACAATTTCAGGAACTACTACTCTTCAAGTAGGAGATAGTAATGTTGCTACAATTAATTTAGGTAAAAGTGGTGACACTATTAATGTACCAACAGGTGCTACATTAACAGTTCCAAGTGGTGGATTATCTGGTCAAAACTATCCTGCTTTTTTAGCTTATCAATCTTCTGCACAAAGTATTAGTAATAGTACAGTTGCTAAAGTTAATCTTCAAACTGAAATTTTTGATACTGATAGTGCTTTTGATTCAACAACTAATTATAGATTTACTCCTCAAGTTGCTGGAAAATATGTTATTTATGCACAAACAAGAAAAGATACTTTTACTGCTTCAAGATTTCAAGCAGTATTAAAATTAAATGGTTCTACAAATCAATTAGTTGCTGAAAATGGAAATGGTGGAACGAATGATACTGCTTTTGGTAGTACAGTTGTAGAATTAAACGGTTCAACTGATTATATTGAATTATTTACTTTTCATAACAATGGCTCAACTCAAGATTTACAGCCTGGTATTTCAAGTACATATTTCGGTGCATACAGGATAGGAGCATAATGGCAGATGGAACTTTAAAAGTCGGAACAATAACAACTAGCTCTGGATCGGGGACGATTACTATCGGTCAATCTGGAGAGACTATTTCTGGATTAGGATCTAATACTCCAGCTTTCCACGTAGATACTGCTACCACATCTCTTAGTACAGCTACTCATACAACAATTTTATATACATCAATTGATAGAGACACAGCAAGTTTATATAATGCAGCAACGGGTAAATTCACTGTTACAGCTTCTACAACTGGTTATTATTTTATCTATGCTGCTTTTGGCACTGAAGTTATTACAGCCAATAGAATACAAATTAATCTTTTATCTAATTTTTCAGGCAGTGAAGTTAAAACAATAACTTGTGAAACACAATCAGATACAAGTGGTTATCCAGCACCTAATGTAGGTGCAGTAATACCTTTATTATCAAGCGGTGATTTTGTAGCGGTTCAAGGATATCAAAACAGCGGCGGAACAATTGCTTTATCTGGTGAAGATAACAAAAACTTTTTTGGTGGATATAGGATAATAGGAATATAATATGACAGCAATTTTAAAAGTAGACACAATACAAGATACAGCGGGTAATAACATTATCAACGAAGCTAGTGACGTTATTACTATCGGCGCATCGGGGGATACGATTGCATTAGCTGGAACTACGGTTACAGGTATTACTCAAGGAATTACAGAAGCTGACCAATGGAGATTGACTGCTGACACTAATGAAGATACAGATGCAGATGTAACTACCAATTGGGAAAGAGTTGATACAGATGGTTTTAATTATATTGGAACAGGATTAACCGAAAGTTCAGGTATATTTTCATTTCCAACTACTGGTATTTGGTTAATTATTCCAACCATATCTTGGGGTATTGCTTTAGGTGATGGCACAGTAAGAGTTAATTTTCAAACTACTACAAATAATTCTTCGTATAGTCCAGCATCAGAAATTGTGTCTGGAAATAAAGGAAGTGCTAATATAAATAATACTACAACCTCTCAATTTATTTTTGATGTAACAAATACATCAACTCATAAATTTAAATTTACAACCAATAGTTTTAACATAGGAACTGGAAATCAACTTAGAGGTAATACATCTCAAAACGAAACTAATTTTACAGTAATTAGATTAGGAGATACATAAAATGAATAGAGATTATTTACAAGAAGCATTACAAACATTTAACGATACTAATGGAATTAATTGGTATGGTTGGAAAAAAGAAGATGACAATGGAAATAAAATTCCTAACTCTGAACGTATGCAATACCAACACATTAAAATTATTAAAGATGGTGCAACAATACCATCAGAATTTGATGTTAATGCAAAGATACAAGAAATTAAAGATGCAGAAGCAGACGTTGTAACTAAAAAAGCATCTGGCAAACAAAAACTTTTAGACTTAGGATTAACCGAAGAAGAAGTTAAAGCATTGATAGGAGTTTAATAATATGGCAATAACAAGAATAGGTAACATAGCAAGCACGATCCCCGATGATTCGATTCAGAATGCAAAATTCTCTAACATCGTTCAGTCGAAGAACATCATCATCAATGGAGATATGAATATTGCTCAAAGAGGAACTTCAACAGCTTCTATTACTAGTTCTAGTTATAATACAGTAGATAGATGGAAAAATACATTTTCTAGTTTAGGAACTTGGACTATATCACAAGACACTGATGTACCAACTGGTCAAGGTTTTGCAAAATCTTTGAAATACGATTGCACTACTGCCGATGGTTCTCCCTCTGCAGGTGATTTTTGCAATTTAAGACAAATAGTTGAGGGTCAAAATTTACAATATTTAAAAGTAGGAACTTCCTCTGCTCAAAGTTTAACAGCTTCTTTTTGGGTAAAAACTAATAAAACTGGAACTTATATATGTACTTTAAATACTTCTGGTAGATTTATTTCTAAATCATATTCAATTTCATCATCAAATACTTGGACAAAAATATCTATAACTTTTCCTGGAGATACTTCTGGAACAATGGCAAATTCAAATGCAAATGGTTTAGAAATATTTTTTTGGTTAGGTGCTGGATCAACTTTTACTTCTGGAACTTTACAAACTTCATGGGGGTCAGTTACAAATGCTGACTATGCAGTTGGTCAAGTCAACCTTGCAGACAGCACAGACAATAACTTTTGGATTACAGGTATTCAATTAGAAGCTGGAACATCAGCATCTGATTTTGAGTTCTTGCCTTATGATGTGAATTTAAATAGATGTTTGAGATATTTTTATTTTGATGATTGTGATTTATTTATGTACACAAATAGAGTAAGTGATACTCCAAGAGCTGGACAAAAACAATTTCCTATTCCAATGAGAGCAGCGCCTACCTTTACTTCAATTAGTTCTACAGAAATAAGTAATACAGCTATGACAGACAGTTCAAGATTTATGGTAACTTTTAGACAAAGTGGTAGCGATGGTGATGTTCCAAGATACAATTCATACAATTTTAGTTCGGAGTTATAATTATGATAAATACAGTAGAAAAAATATATTTTGATGGAGATTTTGTTTGTTATAAAACAACTTATCAAGATAGTTCTGTTTCTCTTGTACCATTAAAAACAGACAACACAGATTACCAAGCAATCCAAGAATGGTCTGCAATAGAAGGTAATAACATCATCGACCCTGGAGCCTAGTCAATGGCTTTTGGAATTACATCATTCGCAGAAGCACCTTTTGCATCAGAGTCCGGCTCTCCTGTTAATGTTGCTGTAACAGGTATACAACTTAATGCAACTATTGATAATGTAACTACAACAGGTAATGCTAATATTGATGTAACAGGAATTCAGTTAGCCTCTTCTATAGAATCAGTTGTAGTTGATTTAAATACTGTTGTAGAAGTTGATGGACAAGAATTAACTTTATCTTTAGGAGAGGAAACACCTACAGGAAACGCAATTGTATCTGTTACAGGATCTGAATTAAATTGGACTATCGGAACTTATTCTGTATCTGCTGATGGTAATATAAGTATTATTGTTACAGAGCACGATCTTGTAATGTCAACCAATGACGTAACTACTACAGCAGATGCTGATGTAAATGTTACAGGTATACAATTAACAGGAACTTTAGGGGAAGAAACTGTTGTTTTAAATACCCCTGTAGATGTTACTGAAATATCTATGTCTACAACTATAGGCTCTGTAGTAGCTGTTCCAGGGGTAGATGTGCTAGTTACTGGAATTCAATTAACAGGATCATTAAATAGTCCACTAATTACAGCATGGTCTCCTGTAGGCCTAGACGTAACTAATATATGGACAGAAGTTAATAAGGATGTATCCAATAATTGGACGGAAGTTGATAAAGCAGCTTAAACAAGGTATAATACAAAATTATGGCATCAACATATTCAGCAGATCTTAAATTAGAACTTATGGCAACTGGCGAAAATGCCGGTACATGGGGAACTAAAACAAATACAAACCTAGATTT
>Ga0208646_1001037_pt1 | contig 14672 bp, 15 predicted proteins | sample AntAceMetag02UK8_FD_184762 | JGI IMG/M metagenome (GOLD analysis project Ga0208646, IMG submission 184762) | Saline lake microbial communities from Ace Lake, Antarctica - Antarctic Ace Lake Metagenome 02UK8 (SPAdes) (version 2) | ecosystem: Environmental > Aquatic > Non-marine Saline and...
CAGGATTAGTTTCTGCAATTAGTTTTGCTAAAACAGGAGTTGATGGAACAGGTAATATTGGACAAACGGATAATGCGTTTGATACCGTGCATGCAACAGCAACTTCAGCACAGTATGCTGATTTGGCCGAGAACTATGAAGCTGATAAACAATATGAACCAGGTACTATTTTAGCATTTGGTGGAGAGAAGGAAGTTACATGTGCTGACACAACAAACACACAAGCAATAGCAGGAATTGTATCAACATTACCAGCACATTTAATGAATTCACAATGTGAGGGCGAACATGTTATTGCTCTGGCATTAACAGGACGTGTACCATGTAAGGTAATAGGACCGATACAAAAAGGTGAAATGGTAGTAATATCTCAACAGAAAGGTATAGGAACAGGAGGAGGTCTTAACCCACTTCCGGGTAGTGTAGTAGGTAAATCTCTAGAATATGTACCTAAGGACGAGGACACAGTAGAAAACCCAACTGTCCACGACATTGAGGTAGTAGTAGGAAGATTATAATGGGATTAACTAGACCTAGGGCCCATCAATTACAAGACTCTGATTATAAACAAAGTGTCAGACTTTTGTCGGACTCTAATGTTACAGTAGGAGGAAGTGCCCCAGCAACATTAGATGGTGCTAGTGTATCTTTAAAAGATCGTATTTTAGTAACAGGCCAAACAGATGCTTCACAGAACGGATTATATTATGTTACGGTAGTGGGCTCTGGAGCAAACGGAACATGGGCAAGATCAAAAGATGCAGATGCCACAGGGGATATTACTGCTGGTATGACAGTATTAGTAACTGAAGGATCATCACATGCTGATACTTCCTGGAAACTAACAACCGACGACCCAATAACACTAGGCACAACAGATTTAGCATTTTCACAAGCAAGTGCCCAGGCGTTTGGTATTATATCAGCAGGTGGTAATTCATTATTGGCTGACTCGGTAGGTGATACTCTAACATTTGCTGACGGAACTAACATTACTGTTACTGGTAATGTATCAACAGACACAGTAACTATTTCGGTGGCGTCAGCCCCGACTTTCACAGGTAATGTAACAGGTGGTAACTTAATAACTGGAGCTCAAGTAGTTGCTACAGGGAATATTACAGGTGGAAATGTAGCTGGTACACGTGGAGTGTTTACAAACATAGCTGGTACATTAGAAACAGTGGCACAAACTAACATTACATCAGTTGGTACATTAAGTGCATTAACTGTAACAGCCAATGCAACAGGCGGTAACTTAATAACTGGCGGAAAAGTAGTAGCAACCAGTGATATTGAAACAACAGGCGGAGAATTTTTAGTTAAAGCCAGAGGTGAAGTTAGATTGTATGATACTGATAGCTCAAATTATGTAGGACTTAGAGCAGGATCAATTATTTCATCTGATATAACATTTAGTTTACCGGTACAAGACGGCACATCAGGGCAAGTATTACAGACAGACGGTGCTAAAAACCTAACATTTGTTACATCGTCTGGATCAGGTGGTTCTTCAGGGTTTACAAACTCAACACTTACTACACATCCAGCGGCAGGCGGTAATAAGAGTTTAGGGACCGGATCCGATGATGTAACAGAAGAAACACCATTTGCCGCTGGCGGCGCTGATGCATTTGGGGTTAGTTTGGGATTAGTATATGACCAAATGGAACCAATTGGATCTTATGTAACACTTGATCTAGGTGATTCTGAAGCCTATGTAGGTGCGTAAAAACAATAAATAATAGAACAAACAAGGAAACAATAGAAAATGCCTACAGTATTACAACTTAGAAGAGGAACAACAGCACAGAGCAACGCATTTACCGGAGCGGCAGGTGAGTTATCTGTAGACACTGATAAAGATACTGTAGTTGTGCATGACGGATCATTAGCAGGTGGATTTCCATTACTTGGATATACTGCACACACTGACATAAAAAATGGACAAGCTGACGGAGTTGGAAACATTGGCAATGCAAGTGTAGGATTTAACACATTACATGCTATATCAACATCAGCACAGTATGCGGATCTGGCGGAAAAATATACAACTGATACTATATATGATTCAGGAACAGTAGTAGTTATCGGTGGAAATGCAGAGCTAACAGCATGCAACACAGTTGCTGATCACAAAGTGTTAGGCATTGTTTCTACAGATCCAGGGTATAAAATGAATCAAAAAACTGAAGGTCAGGACATTGCACTAACAGGTAGAGTTCCTTGTAAAGTAACAGGACCAGTTGTGCGTGGAGACTTATTAGTAACATCTGAAGTAACAGGACATGCACAAGCATGGGACTCTCAAAACTTTGTTCCTGGATCAGTGGTCGGTAAAGCACTAGAAGCGAAAGCCAGTGACGGCCCAGGTGTTCTAGAAGTAGCAGTAGGTAAAGTATAACATGGAAGAGCGTTATCGCTCAGACTACGAAGGCGAATTTATTATAACTAAGTCCGTTATTCGTGGTGGTAAGAAAATTCAAGACAGGGAATGGATCGAAAATCCTATCCAAAATCAACATATCTCAGGTCGTGCTGTTTGTATAGCAGACGGAGAATCCAGATCAAAATTTTTAATACATCGACTTCAAGATCACAGTGGTGGTTTATTAGGGAAACTACGATTACAGTCATACGGTATCGGACGAGTAAGTGATGAAATAATTTGTAACTTTTACATATCTCGCAATACAGAACAGTTAGAACAAGTCATTGAAAAAGAATACACAGTCCATACCGTTTGTTACACATCTACTAAAAATTGTTTAACATATCCTGGAGAATTTTATCTAGTTCCCTATAGAGTATTAGGCAGTGATCCACTATTAGCGGCATATATTGCATGTTTTGATGGACACAAAGAAATATTTCTTTTAGGATATGACTATATTGACGACAAGTCAACTACAGCAGAAATAACTGAATTAATGAACACATACAAAGGTACAAAGTTCACTAGAGTTAGTGCAGGTGCTAAAAGACACCAGTTTGATAACCAGACTCCTGAAGAATGGAAATGGTGTTCAAACTTTAATGAAATGAATTATCCTGATTGGATCAGTTACTGCGACGTATAAAGTGATTGTTCTACTGTTTCAACTTTCTGTTTTATCTCATCAACATTAATCGTAGACCACAAGCCTGGATGTAACGGTTTAGGCATACTACTCTTATCAATCCACGCATAACCTAAGTGTTCTGAATTTAATGTTGGAACAAATTCCTCGTCGACTATACCAAAAAATGTGTGATATATAAAACGATTGTCTGATGATGTAAATTGTTCTATAGGAATGATTTTTTCTGTTGCGGGGAATTCACCAAGTTCTTCAACACACTCTCTTGTTAATGCATCTAATAGATTTTCTTTGCCCTCAACCTTGCCACCAGGTAGTCCCCAAGTGCCAGGATTCTTGCGATCATTCCTTAATAGATAAAGGTATCGGTTGGTAGATTTAGAATAAAACCAAATACCAATAGCGTTTAGAGGACCAGACTCCATTCGCCTCCCGTGTATAGACCTTGATAACTCTTAACCCACATTGCTCCAGTCCATTTATACTGTATGCTAGTAGTAGTGTTAGTTATAAAGTCTGTAATGTCTGATGAATAATCGGGTGTACGTTCGCTAGCGTTAAATGCTACAAACCAGTTAGTGCCGTTGTACTCAATGATATCATTTGCAGATGCAATTAAACTACCCCACGCTGATGCAGGAGTACTATTCTCACTGTCGCCAATATCTTCTGTTAACAAGTAACGTTGTCCGTTTGCGGCCGCAATTAGCCCGTCTCCAGGCCCACTAGTAGTGGGGTCAATGACAGCAGTTAATGCATCTAGTGTATTTTGTGGGATAGTATCAGTATCTATAGAGAATAATAATAATCTATTATCTGTTGGATGTAATGCAACTGTGCCTACAATTTCAGTAGCAACATAGTCAGACTCTAATCTAATTTGTGTAATACCGTCTCTTAATACACCGTAGTTGTCAATAAGTGCTGACCATAGTACATTATCATCTTGTGTAGCAGATGCGTTTAACGTTCCTTCAGCAGAATCAACACGTTCACTTCTTAATAATTGTAGTTGATTACCTATTAGGACAACCTGATAGCCAAACGGTGTAATCTTTTGTCTAGTACCTAACAACAAATCATCATTGACTAATGCCTCGTTTGCATCACCGTTTGCATCAAAGATACTTGATACTATCTTATGTACAACTCCAAGTTTTTTAACTTTAGCTGGAGGACTTATCCATATAGGCAATTCAAATGTTAGTGTAGCAATATCAATATTATCATCAGTGCCAACAGGGATCGATCTTGAACTCCAGTTAACATCACCTAGTTCAACAACTGACAACGATGTCCAATCAATATAATTATCTGTTGATTGTATTTCCATACTTGGATTAAACAATGCTAATAATTGTTCTAGTAGTTGCAACTTCATAGTAGTGTTTGAAGTCCATATATCTAACTGTATACTCATATTATATGGAACAGGCATCAGTCGCTCTACAGTAAATGCGTTACCTTGTGTAGTTTCGTATGATTGGGAATTTTCGTCCCAATTTCTTTGCTTAAATGATTTTTTATCAACATGATATGGCTCTTGAACACGCTCACGAGCATATTTTAACTCAGTAATGTGAAAGGTCATCATTGGCACGTTGGGCAGTTTATTTCTTGAATTGTCTGCAATAATTGTGGCGGCCTGTCTACTAGCATCTCCATACCTAACGGGTACTCTAGTTAATGTTGGTGCCCCTGAATCATCTCTGCCATACTCAACTTGAAAGTTTGAAAACATTCGTGTGAACTGCAATAAGAAACGTCTTATTTGGTCATCATAAAAGAAAGATTGTAGTGCCATTAGTTATCCTTGGTGGGTTTAAGTACATCGCTGAGACTTTGCCTACTTGGTATGTTGCCTCGATCGCTTGTACCAATAACCGAGTCATTGTTAAAGAATGAGCTTTGTTGTGAGGTATTCTGTGATCCTGGAGTTAATTCAGTTCTTACATTATCTTCTACTTTCACCCATCTTGCTCCATCATATCTAAATAGTCTGTTTGGAAAGAAATCCAATCGTAGTGCATACGCACCTGTATTGGGGTTTGAGGGGAAACTTACCCCTGGCGTAACTGGTAGGCCGTTAGGCGGAACATCGTTCCCTGTATTATAACCAACTAAGTATCCATCAACCTTAGGTGTAACACCCGGAACACTTACTCCATCTGCAGTTACATCTGCTGGATTTGCTGGCTGTCCAGCTACTGTAGCAGTAACATAAAATGCAGTATTATCATATCCACTTTTAGGAACTTCAACCTCTGCCTGTTGAACAATTGCATCGTTAATTGCTAAGTTTTTATTTTTAGTTGATAAAAAGTCTTCTAATGTGCCTGCATCAGGATTATCAGCATCCATTGGCTTGTTAAGTATGTCATCGTATTCTTGGCTAGCAGTTAGAGGTGTTGCTTTAACACGCCATAAATGTGGCATCCATGTTTGTGAGAATCCTTCTGATGCAAAACTAGCATCTTGTATAACATAATACTTAGGTAATGCTTTAGGTCCGCTCATATCAAGCGGATGATAGTCTGTTAAATTAGGAACTTCGATAACATCACCGTTCATGAGCTTACGCCCAAAGGAGTCAATCATGTCATTGTAGTGGAATGTTATGAATAAGGTGTCGCCATTTAAAAATAAACCAAATTGGCTAAGATCAAAGTCAATGTCTTGTACATTATAAACACCACGCATGACGTAGATGCTATCATCATACTCTCGATCCCTATTTTCTAAGAATAGTAAATCTTCTATAGCTAACGGATCAGACTCGTCATATGTTGGACGTGTTGCGTCTCCGCCTTCGTGACCTTCTCGGCTTGAGCTATCGCCTACTACTTTAGGACCTAAGTATTTGTGTACAAAGATATCTATTCCGCCCACAGTATACATCTCGTGGATAGTCTTGTCTAAAAACTTATAGTCGTTAGCTTTTGTTGATTTGTAATTACTAAGTCTTGGCATCTGTTATTCCTATATCGTAGTATTTATCGAACCTTTTGGTTGACCGTAAAATACAAAACTTGTATAATAGCTTGACTAGATAAATTAAAGGTAGTAAAGTTCATTAAATGTTGCAAATAGACACATCGGAAGATTGGACAATGATAGAGATGGAATTGCTAGAATCAGCCAAAAACCTATCATTTACCATACGAAAAGACTTAGAGATGATAAACAAAAATATCTGTAGTTTGATTTCTGAGTTAAGTAAAGAAGAAATTAATTGTAGAAGACAACATAAACCAACTAGGAGATTTATAGAGTTGCAAACAGAATGTAACACTATAATTGCAGAATATCAAAAAATGATTTTAATGGGACAACTACTTTGACATTTAAACCAATTAGAGCTTCAATAGAAGACCGCAAAGCAAAAGGTGACGAGCCGGTATTTACTACTCCGCCCGAGCCTGACGAACGACAATCAGAAATAATGTGGGCGTACAACTGGTATGGTTATTGCTGTGACAAGAAACTAGCAAAGAAGTGGATCATAAGATGGCTCAATGACAACAAGTATGAATCACTTGCTAAAGAGTTTAGCCCTGTTAAAGATGCGTGGACGCCAACTACAGCAGGCTGGTTAGCTAGAATGCAAGAAACTGGGTTAGAGTTAGTGGCAAAAGAGCAAGAATGGATTGTTACAAAAACACAAGAAGCAATTGACAGTCATAAGAAAAGTAGAGATGATGATGTTGATGAAGATAAACCTAAATCAAACAAACCTAACATACAAGAAATTATGATAGAGCGAGCACACTTAGCTGGAGGTGACATTGATGGGTTATGGGATGAATATATAAGTGGTGATATTAAAGCAGGTGCTAAACCTAAAATACAACATTTTCTAGCTGAACGAAACATACTTGCTCAACACGTCAGTATCATAAAAGACTTTTGGATTAAGCAACAAGACGAATTGCAGGAGTCTGTAGCAGGGCTAGACGCTGATTTAAGCGAAGGATACAGTTGTTATACTAAGACCCAGCAAAAGAACATGATCAACTACTGTGCGGCGATTATAGCAGAACTAGATGCATATCATCAAAGTAAGAAGGCCAAAGTAGGTACTAGACGTAAAAAACCAGTGCCACCAGAGAAGGTCGTAAGCAAATTAAAACTGTTAAGAAGGTTTGATGAGTTCAAATTAGAAACAGTAGAACCTACTAGAATACTCACTGCTAGCGAGCTGTGGGTGTACAATACTAAAAATCGTAAACTACAATATTATGTTGCTGATGACTATGCTAAAACATTTTCAGTCAAAGGCACAAGTATTTTAGGATATGACACAAGCAGGAGCTCGCAAAAAACATTACGCAAGCCAGCAGAATTTATTAAAGAGATACGAGGTGCAGGCAAGCCAGATAGTCGCAAACTGTACGATACTCTTAAAACAACATCAACTGCCGTTAATGGTCGATTCAATGAGAACTTGATTATTATTAAAGCAACCTAATTGATACTCTCCGATAAATAGTTGTAACGGAGAAAACAATGGCAGACTTAACTACATTAAAACAAGAAGTATTTACATACGTTGCTAATCGCTTAGGTGAAGGCATAGTTGATCTTGAACTAGATCCAGCTCACTACGAAACAGCGTACGAAAGGTCTCTTAACACATACAGAACAAGAGCACAAAATGCCTATGAAGAAAGTTATTCATTACTCACACTAGTTAAAAGTCAAAACACTTATGTACTACCGGCTGAAGTTCAATCAGTTAGACAAGTTTTTAGACGCACAATGGGAGATAGTACAGGAGGACAAGGCTCAAGTTTTGATCCGTTCTCATCAGCAACATTAAACGTTTACTTGCTTAACTATACTAACGCAGGCGGATTAGCAACGTTTGAAATGTACACGCAATACGTTGAAATGGCGATGCGTATGTTTGGCGGCTATATGAATTATAACTTTGCTCCAGTAACTAAACAATTAACAATAATGCGTGATCCTAAAGCATCCGGTGAGCAAGTTTTACTTTGGACATACAATCTTAAGCCTGAAACTATACTATTACAAGACATTGCTATTAAACAATGGGTTAGGGATTATACCTATGCTGGAGCCAAAATGATTATTGGTGAAGCAAGAGAGAAATTTGCTACTATTGCAGGCCCACAAGGTGGTACTCCATTAAATGGATCATCTCTAAAAGCAGAAGCACAGGCTGAGATGGATAGACTAATACAAGATCTAAGTCTGTTCGTTGATCACAGTGAACCACTAAGTTGGGTTATTGGGTAATGAAAATTAACGAAATTATAACCGAAGGCATGGTATTTGCTAGAGTAGGTGCAGGCGGCACAGGCAAGGCCAAAGTTAAAATGAAATGGCGTTGTGACACAGGTAGTCGTGCAGGACGAATAGTTGGATCCCCACAACAATGCGGTGCGCCAATTGATACTAAAAGACGTGCGGCTATGAAAACAACACGGGCTAGAACTAAAGTTATACAAGCAAGAAGAGCAAAAAGAACCAAAAAATTCAATGTAGCAAGCAAAATCATGCACGCTCTAAATAAGTTTAGAAGGCGTGGCGGACCAAAAAAATCAGCCAAAGCAAAAGTCAGCAATCCTTTTACAAAAACTAAATTCCTCAAAAAAATTAAATCTAAAAAATCTAATAAACCTAAAAAATCTAAGTAATAATAGGTTGACCGTTTAATTCATTAATGCTATAATGTGCATTATGGACTTAATGATCGATATCGAAACACTCGCAACCGGACCTGACGCTATGATTATGACTATAGCGGCTCAGGCATTTGACCCTATATCCACAGGCTGGCCCGAACGGCACTTCTATGCTAGGGTAAGTCCAGAAAGTCAACCCAACAGACACATAGATGATTCTACTGTAGAATGGTGGGCAAAACAAGGACCAGACGCACAACGAGAAGTGTTTGAAGAACAGTTTAGAAGAGAGTTAGGTGACTGTCTAGAAGAGTTAGGTAAAATGATTTGGCAAAGCGATAAAATATGGGCAAATGGTATATGTTTTGATATGAATATATTAGAACACGCTTACAAAGCACACGGCATACCTCTGCCTTGGAAGTTCTATAAAGTTAGAGATGCTCGAACAGTGTATTCGCTTTGGCCTGAACTACCACAAGAAAAGTCAGCAAGTCATCACGCATTAGATGATTGTAAAAGACAAATTAAAATGTTGCAAGACTGTATTAAACACTTAGGAATACACAAACTTAAATGATCATTGCAATTAGTGGGCTCATTGGTAGCGGCAAAGACACAGCCGCAGACTATCTTGTTAACTTACATGAATTTAGAAGAGAAAGTTTCGCTGATAATCTTAAAGATGCTATATGTCATATATTTGGATGGGACAGAGAAATGCTCGAAGGTCGTAGTAAATCAAGTAGAGAATGGCGTGAGCAAGTAGACCCGTGGTGGTCGTCCCGCTTAAACATACCCCACTTGACTCCGCGATGGGTACTTCAATATGTCGGAACAGATGTAATCAGAGGACACTTCCACGACGATATGTGGTTAGCAAGTTTAGAAAATAAACTTAGAAAAACAGATGACGACATTGTTATCAGTGATGTTCGCTTTAAAAACGAAATTGCTATGCTTAAACAGTTAGGTGCTGTTTGTGTAGAAGTAGTCAGAGGTCAACGACCTGACTGGTACAATATTGCAATTAATGGCAACACTCAAGAGCTTGAAAAACTAGGTATTCATAGAAGTGAATATGATTGGATTGGTACCAAGTTTGATCATGTGTTAGATAATAATAAAAGCCTTGACGAACTATATAAACAAGTTGAATTAATCAGGGGATAAGTCTCCCGCTTTCCACCCTCTACTTTGTGCCTGTATAAGAGCAGTGCAATTTAAACAAACAGATCGTAAGTTTAATAATTCAGAATTATTTAGATTGGCATCCATATGATGCACTCTCATTTGGCTACCGTGCTTGCACTGAAATCCGCAAACATCACATATTCTTTTCATCTTGTATCCACTTGATGCCCAACGAGGAATAGGAACTTTTTTCTTCTTATTTCTATTAATGCAAGCCAAGCAACGACTACGAAAATAGGTCTTTCCGTGACGTTTATAGTTGATTGCACAGGTACCATAGCTACATGCACTGCAAATAGGTCTTTTCATACAGGTATTTATAAATATTAGACCTTTGTAAAGGCTTCTGTAAACCACCAATTAATCAATATTGTAATAAATATTCGTAACGCAAGAAAGTAACGTAAGTTACTATTAATTAGAGGACAATAAAATGGCATTAGTATCCCCAGGAGTAGAGGTTAGTGTAGTTGATCAAAGTCAATACCTGCCTGCACCAACGAATTCGGTTCCGTATATCTTAATTGCAACTGCACAAGATAAAACAAGTGGAACAGCAACATCAACAGCAACAGGCTCAACATTAGCAAATGCTAATAAAGTTAACTTAATTACTAGCCAAAGAGAACTAGTATCAACATATGGTAATCCAACTTTTTATAATACATCAGCTGGTACACCAATTAATGCTTATGAACTAAATGAATATGGTTTATTAGCGGCATACTCAGTTTTAGGTATTAGTAATAGAGCATACGTTCAACGTGTTAACGTTGACACTGCACAACTAGCCGCAACATTATCTAGACCATTGGGTGCTAGTAATAATAATTCTTACTGGTTAGATACAGCTGAAGCAACATGGGGCATACATGAATGGACATCAACAACTGGTATATTCACTAACAAAGTTCCAACAGTTATTACATCAACAGATGATTTAACAGGTGGTATACCTTCAGCATCAATTGGTGCTATTGGTGATTATGCAGTGGTAGCAACTAATGCCGCTAACCCTGTATATTACAAAAATAGATCAAATGCTTGGGTACTAGTTGGGTCAGATGACTGGCATAACAGTAATCCAACTATCCAAGGATCAGTAACAAGTCCAGCATTAACAAGTGGACATACTATTGTTCTTGGCGGAGTAACAGTTTCTATAGGTGGAACAACTGCGACAGATTTAGTAAATGCAATTAATAGTTCGTCTATTGCAGGTGTAACAGCCGCAGTAGTAAGTAACAAAGTTGAAATTTATGCAGATAGTGAAGTGTCAGTAGATAGCTCTTCATTGGAAGGAGCCTTAAATTTAGTTAATGGTACAGGTACTATTTTAACAGATGCTGGTTTAACAGCAGGCAATTATTACTATCCAAGATTACAACAGTCACAACATTATTCAAATCCAAGATGGGCATCAACTGATACTGCTCCTAGACCCACAGGGTCTGTTTGGATTAAAACAACAGCAGTAAACAACGGTGCTGACGTCACTGTTAAAAATTACAGTTCATCTACAGAATTATGGTCAACTGTGAGTGCACCAATATATGAAAACGATTACACTGCACTTAAAAATATTGACCCAACAGGCGGCGGCGTAAACGTTGCGGCTAATACACTGTACGTTCAGTATGATTCAGCAGAAGCAGATAATGCAACATACAAGATATTTAGAAGATATGCTACAGGCGCCACAACAGTTACATCAACTGACACTAGCCCAACATTAGTAAATGCAGAAACATTTACAATTCAAGCAAGTGCTAAAAATTCAACAACACTAACATCAGCAGTTACAGCCGTAGTTGGCGGAATAACAGCCGCTGATTTTGTAGCGGCATTTAATGCGGCGGGTGTAGCAAATACACTAGCAACCGTAGTTGGCGGAGCTGTTAGAATTGCACATACACAAGGTGGTGTTATTGTTCTTAAAGATACATCAGGAACACCAGTTGCAGACGCAGGTATTAACTCTGCATTAGACAATGTTAAAGCAGGCAATGACAGCGATGTTGTTCTTTCTAACTATGTTCCACTAACATACACATCATCAGCAAGTGCACCAACACAAGATCCAGCAGAAGGTACATATTGGTACTATTCATCAACTGACCAAGTTGATATAATGATACAAGATGGCGGCGCATGGAAAGGTTACCAGGGTGTATCTAACGATGCTAGAGGATATGATTTATCACAATGTTCACCAGCTGGCCCGATTGTAGCGGCAACTGCTCCTACAACACAAAGTGATGAGTCGGCACTAGTATATGGTGACTTATGGATTTCAACAGCAGACTTAGATAACTATCCGTTAGTATATAGATGGCAAGCAGTTAGTGGTGTTGATCAATGGGTATCTATTAGCTCGGCTGATCAAACAACATTAAATGGTATATTATATGCAGATGCACGTTGGGGGACAGCAGGAACAGTAGATCCAGTAACTGATACTATTCCAACTATTTTGTCACTATTAACTAGTGATTACACTGACTTAGATGTACCATCAGCAACATTGTATCCAGAAGGTACACTATTATGGAACACAAGACGTTCAGGTAATAATGTTAAAACATTCCAAGTAGACTACTTTAATGCTACAGACTTTGACGGTTCACTACCTACACAGAAAGATGCGTGGGTTAATGCAAGCGGAAACAAAGCAGACGGTTCACCTTACATGGGTCGTAAAGCAGTACGTAAAATTGTAGTTGCGGCATTAGAAGCAGGTATTGATGCTAACACAGCAATACGTGAAGAACAAAAACAATTTAATTTATTAGCGGCACCTGGATATCCAGAACTAATTGATAATCTAGTAGCTCTAAACAATGATAGAAACAATACAGGTTTTGTAATTGGCGACACACCATTTAGATTAACAGACAATTCAACTGACGTAGTTGATTGGGCAACTGATGCAAACGGAGCTGGTACAGACAGTGAAGACGGTCTTTCAACAGCAGATCCATATGCGGCAGTATTTTATCCAAGTGCTAAAACAAACGACTTAGCAGGTAACAAAGTTGTTGTTCCTCCATCACACGTGATGTTAAGAACATTAGTTAAGTCAGACGAAATTGGCTATCCGTGGTTGGCACCAGCAGGTGGACTACGTGGTACAATTGACAATGCAGAAAGTTTAGGTTATGTTAATGCACAAACAGGTGAGTACGTACAAATATCTGTTAGAGAATCATTACGTGATACACTTTACACAAACAAAGTTAATCCATTAACATTCATTCCTGGATCAGGCTTACAGAACTATGGTAACAAAACTATTGCTTCATTACCATCAGCACTTGATAGAATCAATGTTGCTAGATTGATTGCATACATTCGTGACAGATTAGAAGTGTTGGGAAGAGGTTATATATTTGAACCAAATGACACAGTTACTAGAAATGAAGTTAAAAACGCATGTGAACAGTTATTAAATGATATAACTGCTAAACGTGGTATTTACGACTACTTGGTAGTGTGTGATGATACAAACAATACACCAGAACGTATTGATCGTAACGAGTTATACGTTGATATAGCAATTGAGCCTACAAAATCTGTGGAATTTATATACATTCCATTAAGAATTAAAAATACAGGTGACATTGACGCAGGTAATTTATAAAATAGTATAAATAATTATATACGCACTTAATGGTACTTTGGTACCATTTTTTGTGATTGCAGATCGATAAATAGTAGTACGAAGTTGTACAAAGTTGTACAAAAAAGAATAAGGAGAAATACACATGGCTGTTTCATCATTAACTAGGATGTCAGTACCTTTAGCGTCAGATCAAAGTGCATCTAACCAAGGTCTGTTAATGCCTAAATTAAAGTATCGTTTCAGAACGGTATTTGAAAACTTTGGTGTATCAACACCAAGAACAGAATTAACTAAACAAGTTATTACATTTGCTAGACCCTCGGTGTCATTTGAAGAAATGCCAATTGAGTTATATAACTCTCGTATGTATCTAGCAGGTAAACACACTTGGGAAACTACAGCAGTTGAATTACGTGACGATGCTAGTGGAGCAGTTGCTAAACTAGTTGGCGAGCAATTACAGAAACAATTAGACTTTATGGAACAATCATCAGCATCGTCTGGAATTGACTATAAATTCATTACACGTTGTGATGTACTTGACGGCGGTAATGGTGCTAATGAACCAAATGTTTTAGAAACTTGGGAACTATATGGTTGTTACCTAACAGCAGTTAACTATAATGACTTGTCATATGGTGAAAGTGCTCCTGTAACAATATCAATGACTATTAGATTTGACAATGCTATTCAAACACCATTGGGTTCAGGCATTGGAACATCAGTAGGAAGAACATTAGGCACAGTAGTAACAGGATAATTTAGATGGCCGGATTCTTTGGGGACGTCTTAAAAGGCTTTCTCGGTAGCGATTATCTTAAAGATTATAAACATGCCAGCAAGACATTTAGGTCTGCTGGCTTTGAACTTGCTCCACGATTTAAGTTTCTTTTCCATGTGCATTTCAACTTAAATGTCACGGAGCTCCCAGGATTAAGAACAGCATTTGGTGCTCAAGACCAAAGTAATCTTAGTGTACTAGTTAAAAATATAACACTGCCAAACTACTCATTGGACGTAGACGAATTCAATCAATATAACAGAAAACGTTTAGTCCATTCAAAAATCAATTACGAACCTGTAACTGTAGAATTCCACGATGATGGAGCAGATCTTGTTCGTAAC
>Ga0208646_1001044_pt1 | contig 14620 bp, 18 predicted proteins | sample AntAceMetag02UK8_FD_184762 | JGI IMG/M metagenome (GOLD analysis project Ga0208646, IMG submission 184762) | Saline lake microbial communities from Ace Lake, Antarctica - Antarctic Ace Lake Metagenome 02UK8 (SPAdes) (version 2) | ecosystem: Environmental > Aquatic > Non-marine Saline and...
GTACAGGTTTGTGTTCGTGTCAGCCGTAGGGGCCAACTGCCCCAAAATCTTGCCCGTTGTTGCCATTGTCTAAGCTCCCATCAATAGAAAAGTGTTTTCAAGACCGCCGCCGCCACCCACGGCAGTCCACTGTGAATTGTTTGTGTTGTAGAACTCCACTGCGTCATCTGAAGTGTTGAAACCAAACTGCACCTTGCCGTCAGTATCAGGCCGGCCAGCCGTAGTCCATGACCCCAAACGGGTGCCCATAAAGGCCCGCGCGTCAGTAATCGTGGTTGGCACACCAGAGTTTGCCGGCACCAAAACTGTTGCCAAAGCTTGCTCAAAAATGCCTGCATCTGTTTGCACCAAAGCCGGGGCCGTAGGAGATCCCGCCGGGGTTCCCGCCTTCACCACCAACGTGACACTGTTCGCCACCGGGTCCAGTTTCAACACCACCAAATCCAGGCGCGGGTTGGTTGCATCCGCCGTGGTCAAACTCAAGGCTTCCAAAGCGGTAGAGGCGTAGTAGTGGCCGCGAATCATTGCCTGGCCTGCCGTCACATCAACCGCCAGCCCGGTGCCAGCGGCCACGCTCAACGCGGTCCCGGTGGGGGCATCGTTCACCCCGCTATTGAAATGCCTCGCCCATTGGCTGAACTGTGTTTCTGTCGTATCAATTCCCTCAAAGGGAAAACTGGATTGTGCCATGCCAACGCCTCTTTCTTTTATTGGTTGCGCTCAAGGTTACTAATTCTGGTTTCATGGGCGGCCTGAGTGGCTACCAACTGGGCTTCAAATTGTTGAGGGGTGGGGTTGCCCACCGTTGCCAACAAATAAACTCCATCAGCCTGAATGGATAACCCAATTTCGTACACAACCGCGGTGGCCTCCACATTGTTTGCCACAACCGTGATGGTGTCACCTAAACCCCAATCGGATCCATAGAGCATCGTGTTGGTGTCTGATGGGGTGACTTGCATAGTCACGCGGGTTTTGCCGTCATCCACCAGAGCCTCAAACCCTGCCTGGTTCAACTGCCCGGCGCTATCGGTGCCACGTTCATCGACAAAAGACTCAATGCGCCTCCCCCAGGCCGTTTCAGACGCCACAGAATCGCTGGTGGTGGCCTCAATGAACACACGGTCCACTGCCGTACCAGAACCTCCCACAATCGCTCTGGTGAGGGCTGGTGCCTCATAGGCGTATTGTGAGGATGAAAGTTTGCCGTTCTCCACGTCAAGGCGAATTGTGGCGCTACGGTCCACAGGGGCATACACGTCAAACACCAGGGCAGAACCTACCTGTGCCACCGTGTACCCCAACCCGCCAGACTGCGCCAAATTGTAGATTAGCTCTTGCAGGTTAGTAAACCTTGGGTTGCCGTTCACCGTTGCGCCCAGCCCGGCATCCGTAGCCACTGTCAGAGAGGCCACAACACGCACAGCCGGCCCTGAAACCAGGTTCGCATCCACATAGGCTTTCATCACCGTTTCAGCCGCCCCGGTCCGAACATCAAAGCTCACCGTCTGAGAATCCACATCAGCGTTGCCCGGCTCAGGGTAAGCCAAACGTTCTTCCAAAACTACGGAATCGTCACTGCCCGAAATAAACCACACCCCGGCCAAATCATCCTGAGTCTGAACAAGATTGGCCTTAAGTGTAGGCCCAGACAAAATGACGCCACCAGGACCAGTCACCACCAGCCCATACCCTGGGGTGCGCAACAAATCCACCAAAGGTGCCGTGGCCGCAATCTGCATGAACCAGGAACCCACAGTGTTGTACCGCAAAATCAGTTTTGCCCCCACCAGGTCAGCACCTAAAAGCTGGCCCACGCGAGTTTTGTTCTGGTCCCTAACCTCCACATTCAAGTCATTGGTGATCATCCGTGAATCACCTCATATCGTAGGTTATAGCGGCAAGTCACGCGAGTGTTCGCGTTCGCGCTTGTCCCCTCAATAGTAATGGTAGTTTCGCCGGGGGGGAAAGAAAACAATTTGGGGGCAGAGTTCAAAATGGCGTACAAGTTTGTGCCGCCCGTTCCGGTCACAGTACCCTCCCTCGTGTCCACCTCCACCAAATCGCCCTCAAGAATTGTGGTGCTGAAACTCCACTCATCTACCCCATTGGATACGGTCAACCCTGTGACCGGCCCCGCAATTTCGTAGATAGGAAAAACTGACACATCAGACGTGTTATCCACATCAATTGTGCCAAGTGACTGTGAAGATGAAATCCGCAACTTAGACAATTGAGGCAACAGCCCCCGCCCGGTAGCCCCCGAAGTCACGCTGAAAGATTCTTGTGCGGCAGACTCCCAAAAAGGTTGTGGAGCCTGAAACGAAAGAACCAATCTTGCCCACTGATCCCCACCATCAGCGCCACCATATTTTAGTTCAGCGCCACCCGTGTAATGCAACTTCATAGTCAAGTCACCAGCATCACGCAACACGGTAAGAATTGTTGGCCCCAAAGTGTCCTGGGTGAGGCGTGACAACCGGCGCACATTGGTTTCCACTGCGAGAGCATTAGCACCAAAAACTGTCACAGGCAGGTCAATGTTTCTGACCGCCCGGCGCGTGTTACGCCACACCCCACCAGCCCGGCTGGACTCATCAATGCGCACAGACGTGGGCGGGATCCCCAAACCTAGCAGGGAAGGGTTCAACACATATGTGTCATTGTCAAAAGTGATTTCGTCAGCGTTCGCCCCGGTCAACTTGTACCCACTCACGCGAACACCCCCCTTCTCTGCATGGCTAGACGCAATTCTTGTTCAGCATCAAAGCTCTTATTGGGTGCCGCATAATAGTTGAGCGTTTCCCCGTTGCGCTCGCTCAAACCCATGTTTCTTTCAAATCTGTCTAACGGCATAACCACCTCTGCGCCGGCCTCGCCAATCAAAGCGTTTGTTGGCCTTGTGACTAGCGCCCCTTCAGCCAGAGCAACACGGGGCAACGAAACCAGGGGGATGCTGGGCAGGTTGACCCCGATAGTGAAAGCTTCATTGAACGCTGTGGCTGGTATGTCCAGTTTGATTTTGTTCAACGCTGAAATTAGCAGGTTGACCCCACCAATTATGAAGTTGAAAAAGCTTTCAAACGCCATAATGTAACCGTTGATTGCCGTTTTGACGAATCCGCCTATGGCATCAAAGACTGTCATAAAAATGTCTTTGAACCCCTGCCACGCATCCCCCAGCAACCCCGTGACTCTTTCAAAATCCTCACGGATGCCTTCAACAATGCCTGTGAAAAAACCTGCAATCGCTTCCCCCGCGGTGATGAAAAGGTTTTTGAAAAACTCCCAGGCGGCCAAGGCAACCGCGGTCATAATCTCCCATGTTCTTTGGAAGAACTGGGTTTTTGTTGCCAAGAAAACAATGCCCGCGATAACAGCCGCAATGCCCAGAGCAACCAGCGCCATGGGGTTCAAAAACATTGACGTGTTAAGAGCAATTTGGGCAATCGTCATCAGCTTTGTGGCAATGGCTTGAGCGTTGAAAGCAATAAGCAACACGCCCAGCACCCCCACGAATGTGAGAATGGTTGCAATGTTGTCCCTAATGAAACCAAAGATTGCCGAAAACGCTGGCACCAAATCATCCATGATGAACCCGTTGATATTTTCAAAAGCTGGGAGCAAAGTGTTTTCCAGGAAAGGCACAAAGGTGGTGGTCAGGTACTCATTGAAACTTTTGACCATAGGCAACAAGATGGTTCCCACGGTGAGGGAAAGGTTCTCGAACGCAATCTTGTTTCTCTCAGCACTACGGGTGGAGTCAATTTCATTGAACGCATCCCCGGTGGCCCCGGCAGAGTCAGCTTGAGCGTCTAGCTGTTCTGAAAACTTGTCAGCGCCGGTGCCCGCCAAAATTTGGACCGCTGAAACAGCCTCAACACTGCCCAGTAGCTCAATCATTTTTCCGTTACTGCCCCCGGCGCGATCACTCACCGCGTTCAAAGCAAAACTGAAACCCTGAGAATCAATGGCGGCCTGTGCGCTCTCGAAACCTAGTTCATTGAACAGACTGGTCATGTCCTCCGAGGGGCGTTGTAGCGCCACCAGTGCAGACCTGATCTGAGTGGTTGCCACACTGGTAGGCACACCCGCTGAAGTTAGCGTAGCAATGGCCGCGTTTGCCTCCTGCATAGTGACCCCAGCGGCGGCGGCGGCAGGAGCAACCTGGAAAAGAGAATCTGACAGTTCAGCAAAGGTTGTTTTACCGCCCTTCACCGCTGTAAACAGTGAATCAGAAACCGCTTGTGTCTGCCCAATGTCAAGACCAAAAGCATTGATTACGGTGGACAAACCATCAACGGTTGTGTTCACATCTGTGACCCCAGCAATTGCGGCCTGGGAAGCAATCTGCATAAAACTAAAAACGTTTTCTTTTGGCACGCCGGCAGAAATAGCGTTGTAAAGTCCTGATGTGAGCGTGTCCTGGGCAATACCAAATTCACCTGAAAGCTCACGAATTTGTGACTGAAAAATGCCCAGACTGGTTGCCGCGGCCACGCCGGTCTGCCCGGTCAACGTCACAACTTCAGCAAGAGCTGTGCGCAAATCTGTGGCTTCAGTTACCGCGTCAGAGAGAAACCCGCCAATCTTGACCGCCGCAAAAGTGGCACCAACAATGCCAATGGCAGGACCAATAGCTTTTTTGATATTGCTTGTGAACCCTTTACCAGTCGAGGTTGCCAAAGCCGCGCCACCGGCACCGCCAGCGCCACCCATTTCCTTTGCGATTGCTCCCTGAAAACCTTTGGCAACTGGAACCAATGTCACATAGGCGTAAGCCTGTTCTGCCATTTTAGCTCTCCATTTCTCGCGCGTCTTAAAATTTCTCTGGCGTTCGCTCTTGGCTTTGGGCGTTTGACCCCAGCGTTAGCCCAGGGCCGCGGGAAGGGTTTGGGCTTTCTCTTGCTATTGACCTGAGCGTGCAAATCATAAATGGATGCCAGAACGGGCCATTCATAACTGATGGGGTGTGACCAGCCATTCACTGAGGTGTGCAACCACGATGACGGATCCCTCAACAAAATTGATATTAGGTTCACTACCTCGCCCCAGGGCACAACAGTCCCCACATCAGACATTCCTAAACCAAAGCGGCTCCTAAAATCGTACACAAAGGCTTGCCCGTGGTCCTCAATAAGCTTGAGAACCTTTAGGATTCCCCCAGGCTTGCTCCCCCAGTCCACTCAGCCATCTTCACGCCAAACTCGCCGGCTGGGATGGTGTCTAGGACCGCTAAATCTTCTTCAGATACCCACCCCTCAAGCAATGTGAACATTTGAGTTTGGGGATCCTCATACCGTGATTTGCGAATAAGTCCAACCGGAATGTCTTTGAAATCAGGCAGGATGATTGTCTTAGTTTTGTACTTCAGTTCATAACCCATTTTTGCGGCTCCATCTTTTGTGTGTGAAAGTGCGGCTGAGAGTGGGGGGCCAAAAAGGGGTGGCCCCCCACCCAGTCAAAACCCCAGACGCCGCCGCAAAAAAACGTCTGGGGCAAAATGTTAGGCCTCTAAATCAGAAAACCACTTAGTGACCACGTTTGAAGTTGCGTCAGCGTAGGCGGTGATTGTGACCCCGTAGGTCATAGCCTCGCCAGATGCTTGTGTGCGCTCTGATACCGCCGTGATTTCTCCTGACGGAATGTAGGTTCTCTCGATAGAGTCCCCATCAATCACATCAATGACAAATGATTGCCGGCCACCCGTTTTGCGGGGGTCAATCAGGAACTTGCCGGCATCCATAGCCACGCCGTAGTACAGTTCCAAAACGGCTTCATTGGTTTCAATGAACGTGGTGTCAATTGAGTAAGTGCCCTCAGAAACAACCTCGCGCACCAAAGCGCCATTCTGCCAGCCCCTAATCTGGACTGTGCTTTTGTCAATGGTTTCTTTCACCCCATCAGGTGAGCAATATCCCAGGTCAATGAAGGCCGCGTCAAGCGTGCCGTCTGAATCTGTAGGGCCAGTGGTGCTGGTGGGAGCCACATACACAACCCCCGTGGTGCCAACTCTCACGTTGTCAGAATCTAATGCCATTTCTTTTCTCCTAGCTAATTGGGTTAGAGGTTTGTCCCTCTGTGGTCCACGGCAAAACGCATGAATCTGCGTTCGCCACTTAAATCTGAAACGTCTTGAATCAACGATTCAGGGCTGGTGTTAGTGATTGGGGTTCCATTGGGTAGGTCATCAAAAAGGGCTGTGACCATGAGCGCCAAAGCGTTGGCGTTGCCGTAGGTGTCAGCGTAGATATTCACGCCCACACTTGTTGTGGCAAGAGTTTTAGACTTCCTGTTGCCACCGTCATACCTCAGAATGACTTGTGAAACGGTGGTGTCTGCCAGCACGCCCACCCGCGTGGTAGTGAAGCCCTCAGCGGTAAGCCCAGTCTTGAGCCTCCCCACCAGGTGTGAAATTATGTCCGAAAAAATTACTGCGTCAGCCATTCAATGCCTCACCTCCTAGCGCGGGGTTTCTTGGTTTGCACTCTGTCCCCTCGCTTCCCGCCAGCAAGATCCAAAGCTCTGGAAAGATCCCCAGTGTTTGCCTCGTCATAATCTGTGCCGTGAGCCACCACAGCTCTGGCACGGCCACCTCCACGCGGGCCTCTAGTGACATAAAGTTCTGAACCTGGCAAAGCCGCCTGGACTTTTGCCATACGTTTTTCTAATTCATCAGCTATTGGCTGGGAAAGCATCAGCTCCCTCATACCTTTTCTGTTGATTTCTACCCTGCCGCCTCTGCCGGGGATTTGACTAGCCACGTTCAACCTCGCTTTGCAAGTTAGCCACGGTGCCGGGGGACCAGGAGCCTAAGCCGGCCCGCCAATCAAAAGCCTCACCGTCAAGCTCATAAGTTTTGCCGCGAACAATGAACTTGTCATCATCCTCAATGTCAAAACCGCTGGCAAAGTAGACGGTCAAACCGTCTGCAATCGTGATTTGGTCAGGGTCAAAATTGGTGCTAGAAACACGGGCAGAAACCATGCCCTGGACCGTGGTGGACACGGTGGTATAGACCGGCTCACCGTATGCGTCAGTTGAGGCCGAAGCGCGTCTGACTTGGGTAATATCCTCCATAGTTTTTGTTTCCAATCGTTGAGGCTGACCTGAAAGTTTTGTCCCTGTAAGAGTCAGCCACCTGAGTGTCAGACGGTGAAAGCAAAACTTGTGCGCCCACAGCCCAATTTGCGTAAGTCTGGGAAAAGGGGCCAACTGATTGCTGTTGAATACCAGCCGCCGCGTCAGCGGGGATCTGTAGCGTTCTGACCACCATGCCGGCAACCACAGCAACCACATCGTCAGGGATAGTTTCATTGCCGTGGGTGTAGTTCACAATCACAGGGGTGAAAGTGCCGAGGTCATAAATTGCTTGACTGTTATCAAACGTGAAAGTCATGTTCACGTTCTCAAGGTCTTTGACTGTCACAACGCTAATCACCGGGCGCTGGACTAAGCGCACAACCCCGCTAAGGGGGAACAGGCGCACAGTGGATTCACCCACCTCAAACTGTTGAACAGAGCGTTGCACAAACATGGCTGAAGCGTCTGTGAGCCATGCTGTGGCTTTGCTTGTTTCTGCCGTTGTTAGATCTCTGCCCAGGCGGGCCGTCACGTCAGCAATTGTGGCTAATGCCATTTTTGTGCCCTCCCTGTGTCAAAAGATTTGCGGCTGGGTGCCGGGAAAGGGGTTGGCCGAAACCAACCCCCTGCCAAGCGTGGCCTGATACTAAGCGGCCACCGAAACGTACTGGACAACCGCGGCAGTCTTAACCACTTTGGCTCCATAGACGTTCAGCCCGCGAACAATGTCAGCGAACTTGGTCTGGCTTCTCAGCGCCTCAAGGGACTGAATTTGGCTGACATAGGCAACCATGTCCTGGTGGTAGCCCACAGCGGCAGGCGTACCCGCGGCAGAGAGCAAAGGGGACTCAATCACGGTAAACCCGTAAAGACGCCCAATCACACCATTGCGCAACGTGTCATCTGTTCCCGCAATGCTTGAGTCATCCAAAGCTTGAATGAGCAAGTCAGTGAAATCAGGGTTCACAACCAGGTAACGGTTGCCAGTGGGCACCTTAGCGTTTGCCATGAGCCGGCGAATGTCGCGCACCGCGGTCTTGGCTTTGGCCGCCGTGTCGAGTTCAACATCGTCAGGGTTGCCGTCAGTACCACCAGCAACCATGAGGTCAACCAGGTAGTTTTCAGCATCCTCAGCGAGTGCTTTCCCCGCGGAATCAACCCACGCCTGGAACCCGTTGCCAGCCTGTACTTTGTCCACGTCATCAACGTTCACAGAGAACGCTTTTTCCTGGTCAATGTCCAAGTTGACTTCAGTATCCGCCAACGCTTCAGGGTTGATTACCCGGCTGGCCCCGGCGTAGTCCACAATCGTGGGCGTAGTCGCGTTAATAATGTGAACTTTGTTACCAGGAGCAACCGCGTCAGTGTACTGAGTACGCAACGTGGGGATTACAACCTGGTTTGCAATGAAAGACTGGGTTACACCAGCCGCCCAAATCTCGGGAATAAATTGGTCAATAGCCATGTTGAGCTACCTTTCTTTGGGGTGTCTTATTTCCCCATCATTTGGTCGAGGCGGCCACTTTTGTGGGCCTCTGTGATTTCCGCTGGTGACATATTCTTGAATTCTTCTCTGGAAGTGATTTGTGCCAAATCAGAACTTTTGCCTCTACTGCCTTGCCCCATGTCAGGGCTTGCCAGCGCCGTTTTAGTGCTATGAGCCTCAACCCATGCCGCGATTGCATCAGAATCCACCTCGCCACCGTCAGTGATGAAAGAACTCTTATCGAACTCAAGCAATGCGTTACCATCCAGAGAACGGCCACTCAGACTGGATTTGAACTCTGCATCAACTAATTTGCTCGCAAACTCCACGCGAACAGCAAGGCGGGTTTCATCTTTTGCAGACTCCACCAGCCGTTCCTGATCCGTCAGTTGCGTTCTCTTTAGCTGATCCAAGTCCTTCACGGCCTGGTCATTGGCTTTTGCTTGTTTCTCATTCTTCTGGCTGAGAGCTTTCCATTTGGCCGCCTCTGCCATTGCCTCGGCAACTGTAGGTTCAGCTTTCTTCCCACCGTCTGGGTTCTCTGCCCCTTTTTCATCAGGCGCTCCACCTTCAGGGGGCGTGCCGTCTGCGGGGTTTGGTGTGCTTTCTACGGTCATGTGTTGTTACCTCCACGTTTCGTTTACGGTTTGGCGCGTTTCGCGCCTTCTCACCAGTCAAGGTGAAAATCTAAAGAGAGCTGTCTAACGCCCCAGGTATCTCAGACGGTCCAGTGAAATGCTGATTTCGCCACGTCAACGTTGGCCCATACTCGCCATGTTCACGCACAGCAATAATTTCTGTGAGGTCAGACAACCGGGTGCCATCCTCATACTGAACAAGTTTGCCAATCCCGGCATCCCTCGCGCCACGATCAGTCACCCCTAACTGTTTAGACAAAGCTTCATGCATACTGTCCAAACCTTCAGGGTCAATCACCTGGCCGGGGTCAAAACTGCCGTATATGGCTTCCTCCCCACAATCACACCCAGGGTGAATGGGTTTGAGCTGGTCACGGGTGTACCGCTGTGTGGAAGCAATCGCACACAAAGAACAATTCTCTGTGCCACTCAACACGCGCCTGTACCCCACAATGTTGCTATTGCCCTGGCGTTGTTTCAGCCCCGCCGCCCTGGTAGCCAGTTGCACATCACTAGAGGCAATGCTGAACGCTCTCGCCGCGCCCTCGCGCACCGCCGCGCCCACCTGTTTGTTCTGTGACAATGCCGTGTAGGTACTCACAAAAGGTCTGCGATACACCTCAGTCTGAGTAGCCCCATTGCGCAAAACGGTGTCAGTCAAATCAGTGGAGCGCACAGAAACCGGCGCAAACTTTACCCCGTTAGATTTTGCCACCTCAGCGTAGTAAGCGGCCTGCAACTGGGCGGCCCGCAATTTCACGCCAGCCATCTGCGGATCCAACAAGGCCACATATCGGGCGTGGTCAGAATCCCTCCAAGAACCTAATTGTGTGAACAGGTTTGCGGCCAAATTCCCGGCCCCACGAATGAGCTTGGTGTTCAGCCTGGTGTAGCCATCCCTCAACTGTGGAAGGTCAACCATCAGCTACAGGGGCCGCCACAGTAGGAGTGGGTGCCAACAAAGCTTCAGTCAATAGTGCCTCGCCAGCACGCTGAGATTCCATGTCATCAATTTCACTCCCAGAAAACTGCCCAATAAGGTTCATTCTGGACCGGAAAGGCATATCAGCAAACTTAGAATTAGCATCCGCACGTTCTGAAAGACTGTACCGTTCTGGCGCATACCACAGTGGCTCCAAGTCAATAAGTTTCGCCCGCACATCGTCACCCATCCACAAAAACATTAGGGACATGACTTTGGCCCAGCTAGGCGTTGCCCGGTCAATACGGTTCTGGGTTTTGAAAACCAAACCCTCACGCGCCAACGCCGCACCCTCAGCACTACCATTTGCGCCCTCTGGCATCAGGTAGTGCATGGGGGTTCTAGTGACCCCAGCGAGATCCTGAATGTCAGCACGCACCCCGGCCAGAATTCCTGAAATGTCAGCCTGGCCCAGCTCAGAAACCTCAGCGCCCTCTGGAATCATCCACAAAGAACCCGCTGAAGAATCAAACACGCCTTCATAGTCAATCTCGTTGCCTTCAGAATCATGGGTGGGAAAATCGCCCTTGAGGACACGTTGCCTGAATGCCTGAGTGGTCACGATGACCAGCCGTTGCAAAATCATGTGGTTGATCCGGTCCAGCAAATCGGTGTGCTTTTGGTACTCGCCAGCGGAATCTTTATTAGTAAATTTCACCACAGGCATTTGGCCCAGAACGTTCTCCCTCAAACCGTCAGGGAGCAACGCCCAGCCATCAGATTTGTAAACCCCACCGTGGCCTGAGCTTGTGGGCTTTCTGTACACCTCAATGGTTTCTGGGTAATAAAAATATGCGTAGTGAAAGTCATCTTCACTGAACACCTTGATTGCCGCCGTCACCTTGTTAGCGTTTGTGGGGCTGGTGGCCGCGTACACTTGGCGCGGATCCTCGACAGTTACCACAGGGTATTCTTCCCCCTCTGGCTTGCCCACAATGGCGTAAGCGGTGCCAAATTTTAGGAGCATGGTGTGAAGGTCTGATGATCCCACAGCAAGGTTGCTGGCTTTCCACAGGCTACGGGCTTCCTTGTCCCCATTTTCGTCATCGTCAGCGCCGGTGCGAAACCCGCCAATGCGCATACGTTCTTCTATAGCCGAAACAACCATTTCCGCCATGTTCAAACGGGCTTTGCGCTGGAACGCGCTGAACGCCTTATTCTGCCCTTTTGCGCCTTCAGGCAAAGGGGCATCCCCACTGTGGTAACGCTCCAAAACGTTTAGCTCGCCCTGCAATTTTGACAGAGCCTTAAACATTTTCAACTGACCAGGACTGAACTCGGTAGCCATAAAATTCTCCTAACGAATACGGCGGGGCACGAATGTGTTTTTTGTGGCCTCCCCTTTAGACAAAGCTTGCAACCTCGCCTGGAACGCCAGAACTGCGCTCACCGCGCCGTCAATCTTGTTCCTGGAATCAGGGTGTTCTTTGGAAATGCTCATACCAGAACGGCCAACACGTCTGCGGGCGTTCAAAATGTGCCGGGTCAACGCCAGTGAACCATCATGGGATAGCTCCCCATCAATCACAGCGTCTTGGAACTGTTGCACCGCCCGCACCACCAAATGTGACCTGTTGCCAGTCATCCACCACTCAATAGGGTGGGAAAGGCTCGCCTTCACTTTATATTTGCGGCCAAAATCTGATTCCCACTGGGCAATGTATGACTCCCACTTGGCAGGATCCGCAAACATTCCCACAACCTTGTACGTTTCATGGGCTTTGCGAACCTCAAAGTCAACTTCAGCAACAGGCACTTCCCAGTCCTCGCCGCGAGGTCCGTCTGGTTGCTCCCAAATGCGAACCTCAAAAACATGACCATCTGAAACACGGCACGCCACCAGTGCTGTGGCGTCTGTCACGCCCTTAGAACGTTTGCGTGAGCCGTCAAAGCCCAAAGTGATTTCTTCACCGTTGGCAATTTCCAGCGGCTTATAGCGGGCGGTCCACTCAGGGGCAGACAAAAACGCATCTTTGGCGCTGGTGGGCTGGTTGAAATAGTAGCGGCGGGAATCCTCTGGCTCATTCCGTGGGTCATAAATTTCAGACACAATGCGGTCCAAATCCATGACGTCAGCAAACGGCCCATACGCCTCACGCAATCCTGCAATGACCTGGGCTTCATCACCTAAGTCAATGTCTGGATCTGCCTGGCGGTGGTCAAACAACAACCGCTGGCGTGACGTTTTACCCTCCACAATTTTTTGGGCCAGTTTGTGTGTGGCCTCAGCCACGCTTTCTTCCCCCGGCAAGTACATGGTGCTGGTTTCGAGGGACCACGGTTCAGCCATTTTTCGTTTGGCAAGATTTCGTCTAACGGTCCGATACATACGTTTTAGCTCTGGCCGGGTGTACAGGTGGGTTTCATCAAACACCACCATGGTTTCCTTGCCGCCATCTTTGGCGCTGTTACTGGCAGTTGACGGAATAATCTCGCCATTGCCTGGCAAAAAAATGCGTGTCAGCCCCGCGGCATCCCGTGGGAGTCCAGCCGCCAGTGGCCCCTCAGTGAGGTTGAAATATACGTTGTCATATGTGTTGCCCGCCTGACCTTCCTCAGTCGCTAGGCAACGGATCACAGGCGCTGTGACATTTCTCCCCACAACTTCCCCCACAGCGTACTGATAGGAAAAGCCGTCACGCTCATAAAGGTCTGTCCCATCCGAGAAATGGGAGAACCTTGCCGGTCCCAGCGCCTCAAAGAGAACAATGAACCCGGCCAGTTCAGACTTGGCGCGGCCCTTAGCGCGGGAAAGAAAAACGGAATCATAAAGACGCCGGCCATCCTCGCCCAGCGCGTAACAATCAATAATGAACTTGGCCCATTCATCATCCAGTTCAACGTCTTGGCCTTGAACGTCACCAGGGCCATGCACACAAAATGTTTCCATCCACCAAATGGCAAACCAGCCCAGGCTTAGGTGCCTGTTGTGGGCATCAGCCTTAACTAGCTCTCGCATTTTTTGTGTCCTCGTTTCGAGTGAGTCGTGGGGCGTTTCGCCCGTTGACATTGTGCAAAGTGTAAAGTGTGTTACTCTTGAGTAATCAGCACGCCTCCACTGGAAAGGAACCCCATGCTCATTGCAAACATTAAGTTCTCTGAAGGACTTGTCAGAACCCAGATTTGGCCTCAACAACAAAAAGAGGTCATGGAAAATGGCTATAACGAAATGATGGAATCTGGGCAAATCATTGAATGGTGGCTAAAAGAGTAAGCCTGACACAGAAACGGCCCTCGCTCAGGCGGGGGCTTTTTCTTTGCCCCACCTAATCGTCAAGCAACCGTTGGCGGCGATCACTAATATCAGCCACCGGGGCCAACACAACCGCCTCCACAACCGGATCCACATACCGCAACCTCAAGTCACGCCGCGCATCCACCGTGGTGCCCAAAGTTTTCTCCCTCATCCGTAGCTCAGCCATTGCACCAATCTGGCCCAAAGACGCCTGAGCATGAACCATGGCCGTGTCCAGCGCGTAGGACCAATCAGAGTCCTGCCACAAAACACAATGAGGCATCCGCCGCAAAGACCGCCACCACACATAAGTGCCGTTGGGAATGGGAACGTGGTAAATATCGCCCTGGCCGGTTGCCACCATTCTCACATCAGGCAACTCAGGACACTCGCCCGTGAAGGGCACATCAATGACGTCAACCCAATCCACCGTGGGCTTGTGTCTTGTTACTGTAGGCCCGTTAGTGGGCTTTTTTCCTGGCATCACCATGTGTGTCCTCGTTTCGAGTCATCCCCCCGGCGTTTCGCTAGGGCAGAATTTGTGATAAGTCTAAATCCGCAAAGCTGGAACTATTCACAGCGTTTCCGGTCACAGTCATATAGCGGCCACTGGGGTAGACCTCCACGCTCAAATCATTCAACGTGAAACGGCGGCCCTTCAGCAAAGGCGCAAACCCCCAGATGTGCAACCCGGTCCCACTAGGGCTGACCTCCACATAAGTGTCAGGGAACAAATCTAGAACAGCCTGAGCCTGGGCTGATGGCTCACCGTCAAAGCAATGATCAAGATCAATGCAAACGATTCCGTCACCATTCAGGACAAAGCCCAAACCGTCACCCTTCACAGAACGCCTGGCATCAGAGTAAGAACTCCACGTCAACGGGTTGGTCGAACTCGCCGGCCTCCCCGTGATTGTCAAAGGCACCTTATTGCGGTGGCGGATCCACCGGGCCAGCATCCTCAACTCGCGCGGGATATGTTCTCCACGGTGCGAACGCACTCGACAATTGGAGCCACAAAAGCGGGGCTTCCTGCCACGCGCACCAGGCGCAATGGAGGTCTTGCATACTTCACAAACGGTCATGCTAAAAGTTTATCGTTACATCATGCTGAGGTCAATCCCAAACCTGCATCCCAACAACCCAGTGTTTATATGGGGTCAAAGGTCCAGAAATTGCACACACAGCGAACTACA
>Ga0208646_1001045_pt1 | contig 14613 bp, 28 predicted proteins | sample AntAceMetag02UK8_FD_184762 | JGI IMG/M metagenome (GOLD analysis project Ga0208646, IMG submission 184762) | Saline lake microbial communities from Ace Lake, Antarctica - Antarctic Ace Lake Metagenome 02UK8 (SPAdes) (version 2) | ecosystem: Environmental > Aquatic > Non-marine Saline and...
CAAAGTTTGGATTTATGTTGGTTCGTTTTGGGAGAAGGCGCAAGTAGTGGCTAAACCCGAAAACATGAGTGCGAAGCGAGGGAGAGTGTTTGTTCAATGTGAAGCCTTCAGTGAGGTCTATCGGTATAACAAAGAATTTGTAAGGAGGAGAAACTAATGGATATGAAAACTACTGTTGTGTGTGCAGAGTGTAAGAGATTCTTTAATCTCAAAGATGAAGATGATTCCAACGAGTGGTATTACGGACACGATTGTGAGGATAACTAATGGCTGACTATGACCAACTAAAAAAAGTGATGTATAAAGAATGGGAAAGGATAGATGGCGAGCGAGGCGCGTGGATGAAAACAGCAATTGACGAAGCCGTTCCTACTCGCACCAAAGACATAAAAGCTCAATGGGTGCAAATGCCATATGAGTTTTGTGATGCGTGGCAAGACAAATGTGGAATTATGTCCATGTCTATGATAAACGATTCCCAAATTCTTGCCATAGAATATCCATCTCGCTCAGACGCGAAACAAGAGTCCTGCACAATTGAACAATTGATGTTGGTCGATTTGTATCTATACATTGAAGGACAATATGTATGCGCTCACCGAGAGATAACAGAACAGAAAGAGGAATACTGATGAACAAATCTAAAAACTATGAAGTGACAATTTGGGCTAATGGATTTAGACAATGGCATGCTAAGGCAGAATTTTATCCAGCACTTGGCAACACCAGCGAAGCCGACAAAATAGTAGGCAACGCTCTAAAAATGATGAAGCGAAATCTGAAGCGAACGATTGAGTATCACGACAATGCAAGTCCTGACTATAGATTCAAATGGGAAGTTTGTGCAAACACCACCACACCAGAAACACACACGCTTAGAAGTATCACAATCAGAGAAGTAGGATACCCAGTTAACGCCGAGAAATAACAAAACAGAAAGGAGAATATTGATGAGCAAGACAGCGTATTTTATGACTGAAGAACAAGCGGAAATGCTGGCAGAATTATTAGCAGACAAACTTGAATTGGTTTTACTCAAGGCGGATTCCAAATTTTATGAAACCATGAAACCTGTCCATGAGACATTAACAAGAAGTTGGACTTGGAACACTGATAAGGAGGTCGCGAAATGACAACTCATAAACTACAAGCCACACCCTGCTATCAATGCGAAATCATAATATGGGTGAATCCCAAATATACAAATGTTTTATGTTCTGACTGCGAGGATGGGTTTACCGAATGGTTCTCTGAACAGATGATACAACTTGGGTAGTTGTCAAGTGTGTGATTATGTGTTACAATGTGAATGTAGGAGGTAAAAAAGATGGGTGGCAATATGATGTGCAATTTCTGCTGTGAATACCGCGAGTGTTTCGATGTGATTCACAAAAATGCGAAATTGAAATTTGGCATGTGCTATCGCTGTGCATACAGTTACAACGGCACAAATGTTTGGCGTGTGTTAAACGATGAAAGGATGAAAGAAAATGAAAAACAAAATAGCTAATGATACAAAATCAAGTTCAACTGACAAAACGATTGTCGCGTGGAATGGTGAAACCTACAAGGGCGTTGGTGCTTATTATAAACGCATCTCCGCAATAGCTGAGTTTGAACATTTTGCAGATGAAGAAATAATTCGCTTGGCGGTTTTTGCGTGGAATGAGTCGCAGACACTTACCGATGAAGAATTGATTGATTTGGCGGTGACTGAGAGATTGTCGTTCGTGACTGAATGTGAATCAGAAGCAAAATTTGCTGAAAAAGTGGTTGATTCGAGTGGGTTCGGAGGCTTGCCCAACTGGGTGAAGATTGATTATCAAGCAACTTGGGACACCGAGCTACGCTTTGATTATTTTTGCTATGACATTATTACAATTGACGGCATTTACAAGAAATACTTCTGGTCAAATAACTACTAAGTGAGGACACAAAATGGACAAGCTGAAATTAGACATTGACAACTTGGGCGAACTGATAAAACAAACCTTCGCCTTACGCCGTGAAACACTTGAAGCAATAAGCGTTCTGTGCAGGAATGACCATCCCACCTTCCCAACGGTGCAAACCGAGGTGATGGAAAAGGCGGTTCTGTTGCACGAACAATCGCAAGAGATAAACAGGATGATGATTCAGCGAAAATTTATGAAGTCAAAAAGGGTGAAGTGTGAGTGCGGTAATTTTCTTTCCCCATAAGGTTCATTCTGCAAGCGACTGGCGTGGTTGATTTTGACCGCCCAGTCGTTTTACTAAACTACTGCTATGCCCGTCTATCAAATAACGATTACAATTCCAATGTCCATCAGCGGTGACAATGAGAAAGATGCTGAGGAACAAGCTGCCTACAAAATGTTTGAGCGACTGCAAAGGTCAATCCCAATGAGAGAAATTACAGCAAAAGTCGAAGGACAAACCAGCTTTTTTTGAGACACCTGCGCCGATTAGATTTGCCAAGGATTTGACTGTCCGATTGAAATGACTGGCGCATTGCCAATTGGCGCTCTGCCTGATGCAAGTTCGGTCATTGCCCACACCAACGCATCCATTCTGTCAGGTGAAGTGCCATCTTCAGGTGTCCATCCAGTCATTTGCGCCTCAAGGTCTTGTAGCCCATACACATGCCTAACCTTGCCCTGTTCATACAGTGCAGCAATCGGCTCTGCTCGTTGAACCTTACCCCTAGAAGCTGTAACCATTTTGAATGAGATGTTTTTGTCTATCTGTGCAATAACGGCTTTCACCATATCTCCACCAAAGTTTTTCTCGGCGACCAATTTGTCGGCTGAAAATTCGTTGTATGCGCCGACTGCCCTTGATGCCCAACCTTGAGGTGTAAGTTTGCACGACCTATCGGCAAGCACATAATAGAAACCATCAATTCCTTTACCTGCCACAACAATTCCTTGTTCGTCATTGCCTTCACCATCACCGCCCGATGGGTCAACGGCTACGACAATTCGCTGCATGGTTGGAACTTCTTCAACCAAAGCCGATTCGAGCATCTGATTAGTCCATAATGCGCCCTCTACATCTTCCAACAACTCGCCCAATAGTTCCTGTCTCCCAAGACGAGTGCCTTCGTAGGAATCAAGAACCTGTTGTCTGAATGATGTTGCGAGGTTGTCTAGGTTGTCATAAGTCGAACCGCGTGTGATAGTCGTTGATTTGCGCCCCAAGATATCCTTTGTAAGGCGATTTGGCTTAGGAGTTGTTGTAACCATCACTTGAGGTGCTGTTCCTAGGCGTAGTCCTAGCATCAGGTTGTTCCAAGCTGTGTCTAGTGAATCACCCTTTGGTGCATCAGTCCACGAAGATGCCTCGTCTGCCCAAGCGTAATGATGTTGAGGTCCACGCAATTGTGATGCGACTTCTGCTGAGTAAGTCATTGCGATTGTGCCATTGGGAAAAGTAAGCTTTCGCTTCGATGGCTCATACTGAATGTTCATACCTCTGCCGCAAGCCATAATGCCCGACTCGCCTTCCACCATAACATCGCGAACATCGGCAGGAGTTCTTCCAACCAGCGCAAGTCGTAGGTTGGGTGTCTTTGCTCGTTCTATTATCCATTCGGCAGCCGCGCGTGTTTTGCCAGCACCTCGACCCGCGAGAAACATCCAAGTTAACCATTCACCATCAGGCGGCAGTTGCTCGGTTCTAGCTATCGTTGCCCAGTCGGGCTTATCACCTTGCATAGCAAGAAGGGTAAGCATGTTCGCTTCATCTTCTGATAATGATTCAAGAAAGACTCTGCGTTTGTCAGGAGTCAATTTCTTGAATGTCTGTAGAATCGTCACCTATCAACTCTAGCATTCTGCGTTCTAAATCTTCGATAGAAATGCGACCCGTCACTTCGGCTTGTATTTTCCTGCCGAACTGTTGCGGGTTGGTTCTCTCAAGCCACCACGCAGCAGCTTGCCAAGTTCCGTCTCTGGCGGCTTTTTGAATCACAGCGACATTACCAACTATCGCTTTTGCCCTTGCGCTTTCTATTGCCTCTAATAATTCGATATATGTAGTTTTATGTATGTCGGGTTTTTGACCATTGTCTCTAGCTTGCTTTTCTGCCTTGCCCTTTTCAAGCCATTGATAAACAGTTGCAACTGACAACCCAGCGTAAGCGCAAGACACCTCAACATAATTACCTGCTGTCAGAGCTTGTAAAAACAATTTGACTTTGGAGTCGTCAAGCGTTGGTGCTTTTCTACCCCTCTGAGTCATTTGTTCTCCTGTTTTTGTCAAAGTCTGATTATTTCAACCCAAGTGAAATGCACTTAAGACACAAGTCGCCCTTGGTGACTAAGTGCCCGTTTTTACACTTCTTGCCCTTGCTCATTTTTCTAAGTCTTTATTATGGTATTTGGTTTTGGAGCTAAAATGTCCAAAAGTGTGTCGTCTGCTTCAGCTTGAAATTTGAAAGTCGTTGTAATTCTATTCCTTGAAGTCATAAGCCGTGGCTTGGATGTTGAGCTTGCTTTACCAATTCTAGAAGGCTTTCTTATCATTGCCCATTTGCGAGAATGATTTAACGCTCTCATCATTGCTGGGTGACTTGTCGTTATGTATGTGCCGAATCCTTGAGCTTTTAAACTTGCAGAAAGCATATCCATAAATTTTATTCCCAATCCAATGCCTTGAAAATCAGGCAAAACTACAATTCTTGAAATTCGTTTTATGTTTTTTGCTGTGGGATGCACAAGGGGCAATATTGCTATAAGTGCAGCGGGTTGTCCTTCAATAGTTGCAACATAAACACGACTGCTTTTATTCAAACCAGTGTCTAAATAATGATGCTTGCTGAATATTTGCCACGCTTCATATTTTGCTCGAAAAATTTTGACCTCAATTTTTGGTCTTTGCCGAAGTGACTCCCATCGAAAAGAACCAGTGTGTGGTTCGTAAATCCAGTCTGGTTGTAACCACTCTTGAATATCATAATGACAACCAACTGCAACAAACTTCTGATTACGAGTTCTAACAGTTTTGGCTATGGCGTGTGACCCTATTTTGGCAACATTTCTATCAATGACCGAAGTAAATTCATCTACAACTGCTATTTTGTCTTGATTGGTTTCAACCATTATTCTCGCCATTGTAACTCTAAATTGTTCACCATTTGATAATGTATGAAATGGTCGCAACCATGCTGGCGGTGAACTAAAACCAACGGAAGATAATAATTCAGTTATTTCTTTCATTGTGCTGGTAGGTGGAAATTCGTCTATGACGGCTTTGTTTTTTGACCAATTGAAATTTTCAATTTGTTTCAATTGCTCAGGAAATAATTTTTTTGCCACAGTAGATTTACCTGCACCAGAAGGACCAACAATTAAACCAATGTTCCACTCACGCTCAGATAAATCAGGAAGATTGAAAGCAATTTCTGTTACAGATTTTGAAGCTTCATCTAAATCAAACATGCCTTCCAATTGCATGACTCTTCCAGAACGCTCAATGCTTGTTTCCAATTGTATAAAATTCATATCAACATTGCCCTTACTTTGTAACCTTCTCCAGACAATCGAACTAAAAGTTCTTGTTGCTGAAATTCATTTTCACAATCTATAAGAACTTCATATTTATCTTCCCAGTCAACCGATTCAGTTGAATCATCTATCACTTTAGGTTCTTCATGCAAAAATCCAATTTGTTCAATCAAAAAATCAACATCTTGCAATTCGATTAATTGTTGAGCCAAAATGTCCTTGTCCCATGTGCCTAATTCCGCTGTTCGATTATCTGCTAATGCAAAGGCTTTAGTTTGTTCTTCAGTCCAATCACTTGGGATTTTTACTGTTTCGATTTTTGTCCAACCGAGCAACCCAGCTGCTACAACCGTGCCATTGCCAGCAATCACCATGTTGTAATCATTAATAACAATTGGTTTGCGTTGCCCAAATTCTTGTAAACTGCCCTTGATTGCAGCAAGATTTTTTTCATCATGTATTCGAGCATTATTTTCATCTAATGACAAATCATCAATCGAAACAATTTGGATTTCCATAAGCAAATAATAACATGTGTTTATTGAAATAATCGTTTTATTTTATTTGAAAGGATTTGTGTCGAAACATAGTTTGATTTATGCACTTGACATTATGTTATTTTTATGTCATAATAAAAGTGAAGAAAGGATACATAATGAATAAAAATGAATTTGAGCAAATTTTTGCTCAAGCATCAATGGCTGCAAACAAGGCGTATTCAGATGCAACGCCCAAAGCAATGGCGGTTCAAAATTCAGGCATCAATGAAGGCTTTGATTGGAGCAAGCCATACGAAATTGTTCAAGATGGCGTTTGTGGTTTTGCTTGGTTGAACTTTCCAGTTGATGGTCGTTCTGCAATTGCCAAAATTATGAAGGAGTTTGGCGCTTACAAAGATTACTACGGCGGGTTGTCATTTTGGTCAAGCGATTTGATGCACGACACAACTCAATCGATGCAACGAAAAGAAGCTGGCATAAAAGCTGCTGCTGCAGTCTTTGGGGCGAATGGAATGCAATGTTACCCAATGTCCAGAATGGATTAACGCTTCTTTCGTAATCGCAGTCTTTGCGAGGATGTCATGCCACCCCACACTCCATAGTGTGATTGGGTGGTTATGGCAGTTTGAAGGCACAAATTTTTTATCGGGCAAGGCGGAGTTCGTTGCTGTCCTTTTCCCACGCTCACAGTTCCGTTACAACCGTTCTGTGCAATTTTTGAATCCTCGGTATTTTCTGCATCCCAAATGTTCGGAGCTTGCTGGCAAATTGTCTGATATTTGATTGCCAAATCTCTTAGGCGCTCTAACATTACAGCTCCTTCGGGAGTTAATTCAAAAAAGTCAAAAGATTTAATTAACTTACCGCCCTTGCGTATTCGCCCTCCCAGCGAAGTTTCACAAGTGCTGGCGGTCCTTGTCTGTTTTTGGCGATATCTAACATAAGTAAATCATCTTCCTGATGCAATAAAATAACACAATCACTATCTTGCTCTATTGCACCCGATTCACGCAAGTCGGCAAGCGAAGGTTTTTTGTCATGTCTTTGCTCAGCGTTACGATTCAGTTGACTTAACGCGATAACTGGCACTTCTAAATCTCTCGCCAATATCTTCAACTGTCTTGACATGTCAGCCACTATTTCGTGCCTTGGGCGCTTATCTTTGCTGCTCATTAGTTGCAAGTAATCAACCACAACTCCCCTCAGCGGCATTACTCTATGAACAGAACGCGCAAAAGCCCTGATGTCCTGTATTGAAACTTCAGCCCTATCGTCAATTACAATGTTAGGTCTAATCTCCTCTTTGAATCTTGCAAGGCGTTCCCATTCAGTTTGAGTAAGTGAATTGTTCATTGTTGAATCCATCGGGATTGATGCCCCCATGGAAATAATCCTTTTGTGAATTTCCATCCTGCCCATTTCAAGCGAAGCAAAAGCAACCGCACCTTCGCGGCTTAATGTCATAGCACATTGTAATCCAATTGAAGTTTTGCCAATTCCAGGTCTTGCACCAATTGTGTATAATGAACCGCGCCTGAACCCTCCTATGGCTTTTGTGAGTAAAGCCCAAGGCGTTGGATAAGCTTGACTGGGTTGTTGCATGGCATCAATCGTTTCGCCAATTTCATCGCTTATAAAAGTAATCGAACCGTGTTTAACGCCGACTGCATCGTCTAATCGCTTTCGACTTGTTTCTGTCAAATAAGTAAAATCAAGCGATTCAGCATCTTTGATTATGTTTCTACTCGCATCAATTACTTTTCGGCGTGTGCTTGCTTCATACACCAAATTGGCATAATATTCAACATTGTCTGCATGTATGGCAAAATCCGTCAACGCAAACAAATCAAGACTATGAACTCCAACCGTAGCAAATTCAGGATGAGCGGAGATTGTTATAGCATCAACACCCTCACCTCGTAAGTGCATTTTGCGAATCAATTCATACAACCTGCCAGTTTTTAATTCGTAGAAATCATCTGGTTGCAAAGTGATGTCATCTAAGCATTTGCCATTGGTCAACAATATGCCGCCCAGCACAGCCTTTTCGGCTTCGATGTTACGAGTCAGAATCTCCATATACCTTTTTCCTTTTCTCCGCTTGTAAGTCTTTGCTCATTTTGTAAATGTGAGCTGGCTTTATGGTTTCAGTATGCGATTGATAATAATGAACAACCGATTCACTTGCAAAAGTAAAACTTGTGTTCCTAAGCAAAACCTGCCACGCCGCTATTTGTTCATCTGTAAACTTGCGATTTTCAATCAAAGCAATCATCGCCAGTATTTTTGATGTTTGTTCAATGTCCAATTTCCTTCATCCTTTCGCTTTGTTGCTGTAACGCTTTGCCTCGATTCAAAATATCTGCTGCGTTTGTGCTTGCGTTTGAATTACCAGACGCACTCAAATCATCGTTCCATCGTTCTTGATTCAACCATGTGGTTGGGTGTGGAATAAATTGTAAGTCGGGCAAATCTGACTTGCCCGCATATTGTTCGGCAATTTGTAAAATGGTTTCTGGAATCACCTTTGCGGCGGCTTTAGCAAATGCAGTTCGCGCACTTCCTTTGCCAATGCGCCGCGGGTAAATAGCCCAAAATTGCTCAAACAAATCGTCATACTCACCCTTATCTTCATTGTTGTTAATATTGTTTTCTTTATATTTAGTATTCTTAATATTAGTGTTCTTAATATTAGTATTCTTAAGCGTTAGATTTTCTGATGTTAGGTTTTCTGATGTTAGGTTTTCTGATGTTAGGTTTTCTAATTCAAAGGGGTCAGTCAATAACCATTCGCTTCTTTCAACTTGCGCTTTGTCATTTCTCACCAGTGTTCGTGTGAGATACCCCGATTTTTCAAGTTCTTGAACTGCTGTTCTGACAGCGGTAATGCCATCGGGCGAACCGTGAGCAAGATGAGCCAGCGAAATGCTCCAACCGTTGCTGTGACTCATAAGCAAAACAAGTATGCCTTTTGCCCTAAAGCCTATGTTGGTGTCTCTTGCCCATGAGTTTGGGAACTGAGTAAAATGACCTTCAAATCCAAGTGGTCTGCGTAACAATGAGTTGCGATTCATTATCCATCCTTTAAGTAATAATCGCAATTATGATTTATTTTAGTTCAAAAAACAAGTTCCATTCTAAAAATCCAATTCGACCTGTGATTCTAAGGTCGTTTGCTTTTTGAAAATCTCTGACCGTTCTTATTGTCTCAGTTCCAAAGCGTGAGGTGATTGGGCAGTTGTAACCATACACTCGCAGCGCAGATTGTAATATGCGAACTTTTTGCCCAGCATACCCAGCCGCGATTCTTTCACCGCCTCTTGGAATTATTGAGTTCCAAGTGTACCAATCTACTGTTTTCGTAATTGGTATGCCCATACGATTTTGATAGAAATTCAAAGCCTCAAGCATTTCATTATCAAAAACTCTTTTGTTTGCTGGGTCAGTTAAGCCAAAAAGATATGCGAGAAAGCCGACATCATCGCCGCTTGTTCCAAGCGATATTTGCCTGTAGCCAATTTTAGTCGGTACTTTGTCAACAAACCTTTCTTCATGAGTCGGTATGTTGACTTCCATTTTTGTGTCGTAAATGAATACATCGCCAATTTGTTTAAACCCGATGTCCGCAACATCGATTACAGTATCGAAATTTTCAATCTGTAATTTTAATCCCATTTTTGAACTGGGTGAATCATCCATCAAATACGCAGGTAAAATAACAGGCAGGTGATTGGTAGCGAAAATCGCACCGTGATTGATTGCACGAAGCAACAACTCCTCAACCTGACCCACAATGTGCTTGTGAACAAACACCCTTGCTTGGTCTACTATCACCCTGCGGATGTAATTATTCTTAAAAGATTTGAGTTCGGGATTGCCCCATTTTTCAGCCATAGTAATAGCATACTGAATTTTATACTAAATAGAGTTCTTTCTGCGTGTCAAAAGATTGGGTAAGAATAAAAAATGTGCTAAGATATGTTGTTGAGCGCCTACCCATCCTTTCGGCTCTCAACAAAGCCCCTTGGGTTGAGCATACCGCTTGCTCCCCAAGGGGTTTTATTTATAAAATGTCAGTGCCTGCTGTTATAATTATGCTTGCATAAAAAAATAAATGTCTTAGTATGTTATTGAAAGGATGAAAAATGACACTTGAATTAATCATGAAACGCATAGTTGCACATTCAGATGACCGTGATGCTTGGCTAGAGGCTAGAAACAAAGGAGTAACCGCGAGCAATGCCGCTTCACTCGCCACTCCAAATTCAATTGAGTCAATTCTAAAGTCAAAATTTTATACTGACTTTGTTGGCAACGCCGCAACCGAGTGGGGGATTGAACGCGAACCATTGCTTTTAGAATGGGCGGGATTTAGTCAAAATAAATATCTGCTTCACGCGGCAGACAATAAACGCTTTATGGCAACACCAGACGGAATCAAGGAAACGAAAACTGGTGTCGAGTTGTGTCAAGTCAAAACATCGAGCAAGCCACTTGGCAAAATACCAGCAACTTATTGGAGACAGATGCAATGGGAAATGTATGTTGCTGACGCAAACAGAAATCTCTTGGTGTGGGAACACCATGAAAACTTCGTACCTGTAGACCTACAACCAGTAACCATTTGGGTTGACAGAGACGAAGATGCAATAAATCAGATAAAACAATTGGCTACTGCTTTGCTAGGTCAACTAGATGAAGCAAACGCTTTCGAGAAGGAGATGAAATGAATGAAATAGCAATTCCAGTTCATGGAGATGCGACCCAATGGTCAGACTCGCAAAAAGCACTAATGGAGTTTGCTGGCTTGTATAAGAAAATACAAAGCTCAAAGGGCGAGGAAATGAAACTTGCTCCAAGAGCAATTGTTGAGGCATTTGCCCAAACAGTTCAACGAACGCAACTTGACCCTATTGCTCGACAAATTTACTGTATCGAGCGAGGTGGTAAATATACAATTCAAGTAGGCATTGATGGTGCAAGATTGGTTGCTCAACGAAGCGGTGAGTATGCTGGTCAGAAACCAATTGAATGGACATCAGACGGCAAAGAATGGGTTGATGTTTGGCTTGAACAAGAACCCCCAAAGGCGGCTAGAGCTGCGGTTATGCGAACAGGATTTGTTGAGCCGTTGTATGCGGTAGCAACTTGGGCTTCTTACGCGCCTTACTTTAGCGGCAAATTATCTTCAATGTGGCAACAGCATGGCAGTTTGATGCTGGGTAAATGTGCTGAAATGCTTGCACTTCGCAAAGCGTTCCCAATGGAATTGTCTGGGTTGTATGTTGCCGAAGAACTTGATGTTGCAACACCTGTGCAACTCGCGCAAGTCGGTTCGGGCAGAGATTGGCTTGCTGAATCAAAAGCGTGTCAATCAAAGGATGAATTACGCGAACTGTTTAGAACTTGTAAAGACCTTGGCGAAATGACACCCAACCTAAGTGCTGAATTTATGACACTTTCAACCAAATTGCTTGACTTGATTGAAGTCGAAGTAATTCAAGAAGATGAGGTTGTATCAACCAAGAAGGAGAAGGTCAATGTCGGCACAAATGAACCTGAATGACCACTTGATTGAATGGAATCGTTTTTTATTAAACGATTGGCGACCTGCCTTGCAAGTTGAAGCCGAGTCAAAAGCCGAGTATGAATATCAATTTGCGTTATCAAAAACCTCTCATCGAATCAAAAATCCTACAATTGCCGCTTCTTGGGCTGAGGCGCTTACTTCTGCAAACGAACAAATTGGCGTTTTAAATATGAAGCGAAGATTAGCGGAAGCAAATGTTGAGGCAATGAGAAAAACATTGAACTACATGGAAGCCAGAGCGGATGCAATTCGTTCGGAGGTTTCGTCTGAACGCGAAGAATCAAAGCTTCATTCTGTGAATAAGTTCGTGCCTTGATTTCTAAGAAAAAACGCGAGCTAATTATTCATCGTGATAATGAAATTTGTGTTGCTTGTGGGAGCAGGAACGAACTTACCATTCATCATCGCGTAAACAGGGGTGCAGGAGGTTCAAAGCTATTTGATGGGTTTGAATACCTATTGACAGTTTGTAACCCTTGTAATGTCGGATTTGAATCAGACGCGTTTTCAGCGCAAGAAGCAAGACGCTTGGGTTATAAACTCTCGCGTAATGCTTCGCCCGCAGTCGATGCAACTCAGATTCCGATATATTATTTAAGTGCAAATAAGTGGTATCACCTTGATATCAAAGGAAACAAGAGAGAGAATAATGAGTAACGAAACTAATATGACTGTTGTTGGCTACTTGACATCTGACCCAGAATTGAAAAATACCTCAACTGGGTTTGCGGTTACAAACATTACAATTGCCAGCACACCAAGCAAATATGACAAAAACACAAATTCATGGGTAGACGGACAAACACTTTTTATGAGAGCAACGGGTTGGCGAGCAATGGCTGAACAAATTGTTGCATCAATGAAAAAGGGTGACAAAGTAATCGCCTTGGGCAAACTTGTTTCAGAAACCTATAAGGACAAAGACGATAATGAACGCACTTCAATTCGACTAGACCTTGAATCAATTGGCATTGATTTGTCCCGACTCCCAAAAACAAACATGGGAGTTTCTGGCGTGACTTCGACCACGAACGATGTTTATGAGTTTGCAAACAAGCAAAACGAAGATTCGCCGTTCTAAACACATTCATTGATTTAGCTTGATAATTCTGTTATACTAAATGCTAAGTCACAATTGATAAAGAAGGGCAGTAAAGTGAATATTGAGTGGACACAACCACCAGCGGCGAGGCGCGGAAAAACATCCTCTAAGTGGCGAACAATAACTAATGAACTTAAGGCGAATCCAGACTCTTGGGCATTGATTGGGAAAGTGAAACACGCTTCTCAAGCGACTGTAATTTCTCGCACTTATAATGTGAAGGTTGTTAGTCGCAAAAATCCTGATGGCTTTTATGACCTATATGGGGTTTACGGAAATGCAAATCAAGAATAACGGCACATCAACCAAAGAGCAAGAATGACCACGACTTTAGTTATAGGGCTTATAACCTTTATGGTTATCTTCATAGCCATTTGGTTTATTGCTCTTGTCGTTTTGATTGATGGTGTTACAGACCACTTGCCCGATGATGATATTTGGTGTGAAGAATGTAACAACAGAAAGTATTGACATCATTGAGTTAAATCGAAACAAAGAGAACCCCTCCGAAGCCGAAGGGGTTCTTTTCTTTGCTCATTAGGCTAAACGCCTTTGTTTATTACCACGGTGGGTTTTTTGTTATGAGTTAGACTTTTTAGTAAGGGTGGCTATCGATGTAAGGATTGACAACAAACCCGCGCCCAAAGAGACAGACATAAGCGATGCCCAGTCAATCGAAAACAAGCCAAGCGAGCCAGACCCCAGATAAGCAACCGCAGCTTGAGCTATCGTTTTTATTCCACGCTCAATCGAGTATGACCAAAATTCTTTATTAAACATCTCCATTAGTCCAATCTTGATTATTTTTACCGTCTTGCCATGATGCACTTACAGTGTACGCCGTTGTGATGATTGAAATAAGAGACACGCCACCTGTAATAAGTGTCACGCCGACTCCCCATTGGTCAACGAGAAAAGTAAAAGAGCCAAAAATTATCATTGCAAAGCCAAGTCGGTAAGAACCAAAGATTAGTTTGCGCCGAAACTTCCAACTTGCACCAGTTGCGGACTCTGGCTCATCCTTGAGAAAAAACACTCCGTCAAGGACTTTTAGTAGCTTCTTTTGCAACATGGGCAAACTCCTGTAGATTGAATTGGCTTAGCTTGAATTGCTGGTGCTCTTTTAGTGTTAGCAAGAATCAGTTTGTAAAGGTCTACTTTTGCGGATGTTACTCCGAACACGCCCTTAACAGTTCGTGAGGCTGTTGCATGAAGATGCGGACCAGATGATTTTCCAGTATTTCCGCTTTTGCCTATTGTCTGACCCTTGCTTATTTTTTGTCCAATTTTATATGCGGGCTGTGAGTCCATGTGACAGTATCCGAGATACCAAACTTTGCCGTCTTTATCCATTGCCGTTTGCACGATAACCCAGCCCAATACTTCGCTGAATTGAATAAGTCTGATTGTTCCTTTTGCAATGGCAGGAATACGAGTGCCACGAGGTCTAGCCCAGTCCGTTCCCGAATGAGGTTGCATGTTATTAGCTTTGCGAAACTCTGATAGCTCCCCATAATGTGAGGTAATGTATTTAGCATCATAAGGCAAACGCCAATCAGCTATTCTTTTAGCCATTAAGTAAGCTCACCAACCCGACTGCTACCGCTCCAAGTGTTGCGCCGTAGACTCCGTAGACAAGGCGAGCAATAAGCTCAACCTTTGACAAACGAGTTTCCATATTGGCGACCTTTTCAGGCAGGTATTTCAAGCCACGCAGCTCGGCAAACATCTCAATTTGATTCTCGTTCACTTCCATCAGCTTTTCATAGACCTGAACATTAGTAATGCGAACTGAGGAGTGCGTTTCGTCTGACACGAGTTAGCCTACTTCTACAACTCTTACAGAACCAGTTCCGCTTGAAACAGCCCAAAGTTCATCGGTCTGATGCAACTGGAAAACAGTAACATTCGTCTTGGATAGAAGAACTCCGTTGG
>Ga0208646_1001050_pt1 | contig 14548 bp, 12 predicted proteins | sample AntAceMetag02UK8_FD_184762 | JGI IMG/M metagenome (GOLD analysis project Ga0208646, IMG submission 184762) | Saline lake microbial communities from Ace Lake, Antarctica - Antarctic Ace Lake Metagenome 02UK8 (SPAdes) (version 2) | ecosystem: Environmental > Aquatic > Non-marine Saline and...
CAACGAATGAAATTTTAGCATTTCAAACCACCCTGAATCACTTTAAACGTACTTTTGTCTCGAAAAATAAATTGAAATAATCTATTTTATCCGATTTATGGGGGCTCAATTTTCAAGTTGGGTTAAGCTTGCTAAAGAAACATCATCCGCAGGATCAACATTACATGTATTAGCAAATGGGATATTAGATAAATTAAGCTGACGGTTTCCTCCAAAATTGTCCTTATTCCAGAGAATAACGAGATTAACAGTAGCAGGCGGAGTGTCATAAGTGAATGTTATTCTGAACTTACTTCCATCATTAGTTGCTTCTCTAGAAGTTTCACCGGCTGGATCTATTAATAATGTTGTTACTGTTCCAGTACCATCAGATTCTATTTCAACGTAGATGGTGTTTGCATCGACGTTACTAACCGTTACTTTAATACCAGTATCATCATGTGAACCATCATTGATATTTTGGTGTTTTAAAACAGCCCCACAGTAATCCGACAATCCTTGGCTTGTACCAAGTTGTGCTGAAAATAGCAGCGCCAGAGCGAAAATTTTAATTAGATAATGTTTTTTCATTTTAAAGAGTTTTGATTGAAGAATTGATAATTCAACGGTTTGAAATAGTTTAATAATTATCAATCTCGCATGAAAACGTTTGCAATACAAGGATGTCACCCATACAAATCCTCACAGTAGCTGCGTTTAAACTACATCATTACTACACCAGTAAGAATATTCTCTGTTCGTGAACATAGAAATAGGAAGACATTAATTTCCAGAAAAAACAGCTTATAGGGATAGCAGACGCTGAAAAAAGGATAGATAGGATTTGTTGAAATAATCGATAACCGGTAGTCAACGACTACAATTTCACATTATTTTTGTTTCAAGCTTGTAAAGAGTAGCAGGGCATGGTTAGAATCGAAAGACGTCCCTTTTTTGATCAAACCGCGTGGAGGCACCAATATAAAGTACTGAATATTTCGTCTTCTTTAAACTTAATCTTCCATTAAAGGGCTAAATGACACCATAAAATTTGTTCCTAATTTGGATAAATCGAAGTAAGAATATAGATTAATTGTCAATATCAAAATTGGAGGTCATGAGGGAGGTGTCTATGTTCATTACTTGTAGGAGTACATCCCTGCAGAGCATCATTGACTAGTTCAGCAACTTCTTTCATTCTCACCACTTTCGATAAGCACTTCTGGATATACATCAAACTGGAAAACCCAAGAACATCAATTTTTTCCTAAAGCGCTTTCTTAAAACTCACCTAAAAGCCCGCATCTATCTTTAAATTTCGAGTTTCGTGTAATATGGGAATTCCTACGCTCAGCCAAGGAAAAGAGACGTATTCCGTATTTTCGAATCTCATTTCTCTAGAAAGAATTTCACCAAAAGTAGCTTTTGCGACCATCAAAAAGGTAATTCATCAATAACTGCTATTACTAGTAAAGCACACTGTTGTGGTGCTGAAATATGCTTGACAGACCAAACGATTACCCCTCTTTTTGCGAAAATGCTGATATTAGTCCCTGACCTACAACCAGATCCTTTTGGAATACGGACAAAAAGTGAAAATTCCTTTCTCTAAATTGGCTTCTTTTGGAGATTAATAAAACTGCTTCAGGCCACTGTATATCGGTTTTGCTTCAAGTGACAATTAAATGACAGGTGGTTTTCTTATCCAAAAGCGAAGGCCATGCGTAACATTGTGCGTCTTCTTTTTGATAACCCATTTAATAATCTAAAGGTAATTTGGGTATGATTTCACAGCCTAAGCTTGGCCAAAGACTATTGGACATTCGCAGAGAAAAAGGACTGACTCAAGAAGAGTTAGTCGCTTTGTTTAACGTGAGTGTTAGAACAATTCAAAGGATAGAATCAGGCGAGGTTACCCCGCAATACTCAACTGTAAAAATACTTCTTGCAGCGCTGGATCAAAACCTAGAAGAATGGCAAAGAGAATTTCAAAAAGAGGAAGAAACACATGGTAAAACAAACCTCTTTAATAAAATGCTTATACTCGATCGACGCATTGACGAAGTTAAAAAATCCTTTTCCGCAGCTTGGATAGCGGGAATCATATGCATGGTGCTAGGTACTGCTGAGTTGGCTGCAGAATTCATGGTGATTGACCACATTAACAGCGATAGGCGGTTGGTCTATACCGTTATTAAAGTATTGGCAAGTGTTGCTTTTTTTATTTTTAATCGTGGTTTTATCGGCTTGGCTATTTTATTCGAGAATAGTCTTTTAAAACAAGCGGCTTATGTCATGGCGATCATAGTGCCGGCTTTGTATATTTCTGATATTGTTTTTATCTATGTTTTTCGCACGATGAGATCGTTTAATAGTATTACACTGCATTTTCTATTCTTGTCGTCGGAGCGATTAGTCTTATTTTCAGCGTGGGTCACCTGATTACAAGATGGTATGGGTCCTCATGCTAAAGTTGCTGGCGTCTTGGGCATCATCATGAGCATTACGTTTCTCACCTTGATTTTTTCTTTTTTTGGATTGATTATGCTAGGGACAGTGCTCATCCTTGAAATTCTCCTTTTGGCAAATGCGGACGAGTTGGTAGTAAAAGGCACGATTTAATCTCTGCATTGGTGTTTCAATAAACCATTTTTTTGAACCTGTAGGGTGCCCGACAAGCGTCTAATCAAGCGACAGGAGATTCTTGATTATGCATCATTTTTTCAGCTATTGAGTAAAATGGAAATGAAGCCATTTAGTCTATTCAAAAGAATGATGATACCTTCGCATTATTATCATTGTCGAAAAGGACAGCATGTCAAAAGCTAAAAACGTCGAAAAGAAATCGAGATTACATCCACGAAATAAGAACCGCGATCGGTATGATTTGGGGGAATTGGTTAACGCCTTACCGGAGCTAACCAATCACATAAAACCAAACAAATATGGTGACGATTCGGTAGATTTCGCTGATCCAATGGTGGTAAAGCTGCTAAACAAGGCATTGCTCAAACATGGTTATGGTATTGATTATTGGGAATTTCCAGAGCAGAATCTTTGCCCACCGATCCCTGGAAGAGCCGATTATATTCATTACATGGCTGATTTGATTCAGGCCAGTAACTATGGCAAAATGCCGGATGGTCCTAAAGTCACTTGTTTGGATATTGGTGTGGGTGCAAGTTGTATCTATCCCATAATAGGAACTACGGAGTATGGGTGGGACTTTATAGGTACCGATATTGCGCAGAAGTCATTAGATGCGGCGTTAAACATCATCCAAAACAATCCTAAATTGGCGGATAAGATCAAAGTGAGATTGCAGCAAAAGCCTGTGGATATTTTTCATGGTGTGTTGGCTAAGGAAGAAAAAGTGGATTTGACGATATGCAACCCTCCTTTTCATGGTTCCATATCAGAGGCAGAAAGCGGCACAAGGCGAAAGGTTAAAAATCTATCGGGAGAAAAGTCAGCTGCTTTAAATTTTTCTGGGCAGCACAATGAGTTAGTTTATGATGGTGGGGAACATGGATTTATCCATAAAATGATTCGGGAGTCGGTACATTTTTCACAAAAAAGCTACTGGTTCTCTACATTGGTTTCGAAGCAGTCGAACCTCAAAGGCATTCATATTGCCCTTGAAAAGGCACAAGCGTCGAAGATGGAAACGATCCCAATGGGTACGGGCAACAAATCCACCCGAATCGTCGCTTGGACTTTCTTGACAAAAGAGGAGCGGAAGAGTTGGGCAAAGGATAGATGGACTTAATGTTTTCAAGTTTGTGAAGCTTTTGAAAAAATCAAATACTGTGAGTAATAGCAATTATCCAATGTCATATCTTGCAAGATCGATCTGAGATTCTGGATTTGAAAAGTGGAAGAATCAGTAAGAGAGGTTTGATTATAATTTCATGTTCTTGAGTAAAGCATTTTTGAGAAAATTATTAACCAATAAAATTTTCCTTGTCGATGGAATAGGGGCCTTGTTATCGGCTGTTTTATTAGGTGTTGTGCTGGTCAAATTAGCGCCATATTTCGGAATGCCTATAGTGATACTCCATAAACTGGCTATCGCTGCATGTGGCTTTGCCTGTTATTCATTTGCCTGTTATCTCTTCGTGCGCAATAGCTGGAAACCGTTTGTAGCAGTTATTATGGTTATCAATTTTTTGTATTGTGTGGTTACTTCATATCTGCTCTTCGTATTTTACGATAGCCTTACTATTTTAGGCTTTACCTACTTCGCGCTGGAAATAATCGTTATTCTGACTATTGTAGTTTTCGAGTATCGTGCGACGAGGAGTTAGTGTTTTGATTTGGTCAAAATTGTTGTTCATTTCATTAACAGCACATTTTTTCACAAGTCAAGGAGATCAAAATCAATGATAATTATCTGATGTTATTTTGAGCATTTGATCAATTTGATACAATAGATGAAACATTTTACCTACTTCATTTATTAAGTAATTGGTTTGATTTAACATCATATGTTAATCTTATATCGCATGATCGCAGATTTTATTTTTCGGGTAAAACATTAATCCAAAAAAGAATATTTCATGTTGTCACCTTAAATTGCATTAAAACAACAACATTTAGTTTGTGGAATCAATCTTGTATTGCAAAAAGAACGGTTAACACAAAACCCCAAAGATGTCGAAATTACCTAAAAAGTATCAGTTTATCGACCTTTCTGATTATGGTCGACCGCCTGCTCGATGGATTGCTGAAAGCTTACAAGATACCTCCGTTACTCCTGTTCAAGTAACTACTTGGTTTATTATATCGGGCTTTTTGGCCATTGCCTGTATGCTAAACAGCTATTATGTAGCAGCAGCGTTCTTTTTAATTTTGAAGTCAGTGTTAGATGCCGCTGATGGCGAGTTATCACGCTTGAAAAATACCCCTTCCTATATTGGGCGATACTATGATTCTATTGCTGATATCATTTTGAATTTCTTATTCTTCCTTACGTTTTGGCATATAAGTAGCGCTTCCTTAGGCTATGTTTTGTTGGCATTTGTTGGCGTACAACTTCAAGGCACGTTGTACAATTATTATTATGTCATATTGCGAAACAATGTAAAAGGAGATGTTACAAGTCGAATTTTTGAAGATACTGTACCGGTCGCATTCAAAGGGGAAAAACAACGAACGGTAAACTTGCTATATAGAATCTATGATTTTCTCTATATCTCTTTTGACAAAGTGATTTACCATATTGACAAAGACGCTATGAATAGTAAGCCATTTCCTAAATGGTTTATGACTTTGCTTTCGACCTTCGGACTTGGATTTCAGCTTTTGATTATGGCGATTATGCTTGTTTTTCGTATTGAGATATTCATTATTCCATTTTTTATTGCCTATTCTGGCTTCATTATCATTTTTGTAGCTATTAGAAGATTCGTGTTAAGTTAATTTACTCGTTTTAATCATTATACTGATAAGTGTTACGCTTCATTTAGTGAAATCTGCCGGTGGCCGGAAAGGATAAATTATAAATACGAATGCTTACAAAGTAAACCATTAGCCTGCTCGACTAAATGCTTGCCACGTTCGTTTGGAATATTTCATCTCGCGAACATCCTGATAGGGCAAATTTCATAGTGAGCCAATCAAAAAATAAGTTTGTGTCACACCTTGGCAGTAATTTCTCTTATATATTGTCCTATTAGGAGATGGTACAGGCAACTAATACTGATACCTTTCAAGGCACCTAATTTGTGTAGTTATCTCATGGATTCTGTCTTATCGTATGAAGGCCAATACTGTTTCAATTGTCAATTTTTATTATCTTCCGCGCCGTGGAAGAAATAGACAACATCACCCTTAATTTTAATGAGGACAATATTTTCTTGTTGAATATCAGTTTGGCTATTATCATGTTTGGTGTAGCACTGAAATTAACGTTGGAAGATTTTAGGCTTGTTTTAAAACAGCCCAGAGGCGTCATTGCTGGGGTACTTTCCCAGTTTTTGGTTTTACCCGGATTAACTTTTATTTTGGTATGGTTGATGAAGCCTCACCCAAGTTTTGCCTTGGGTATGTTTATGGTTGCCGCATGCCCCGGAGGTAATATTTCTAATTTCTTCTCCGCAAATGCGAAAGGAAATCTCGCTTTGTCAGTAAGTCTCACAGCGGTTTCAAGTGTTTTGGCTGTCTTTATGACGCCAATTAATCTCACTTTTTGGTCGAGTATGTATGCGCCAACCGCCGATTTGCTGAGTAGTATTTCGATGGACTTGTGGGGCGTGTTGCAGACGATCATCATCATTCTAGGCATCCCAATTATACTGGGGATGTTTGTTCGTCATCATTATGAAAAGTTAGCCAAGCGATTGCAACCGATCATGCACTGGTCATCCATTATCATATTTGCTGCGATTGTGATTATGGCATTTGCTGCGAATATCGACCTTTTCCTTACCTACATTTATTTGGTGGTCTTGCTAGTATTTATTCATAATGCTGTGGCATTATTCTCAGGATATCAAATTGGGCGCATGTTCGGATTACCAGAGGCGGATCGCAGATCTTTGGCAATAGAAACAGGAATCCAAAACTCAGGGCTCGGGTTAGTGCTTATATTTTCATTTTTCAATGGACTAGGCGGTATGGCATTGGTAGCCGCATGGTGGGGAATTTGGCATATCATTTCAGGGATGACAATCTCTTATTATTGGAACTTTCGTTCTTCGAGGGGGTAACCAAGCCTATGTTAATATCACCTATTCTGATGTAGTTTATCACACGAAATGTCAGACAATAATGTGGGTAGATCTAGCCTTGGATCAGTCTCGCCTGGAACTGGTTGAACAAAAGAATAATGGATATTCAGCAGTTCTTTTTTGATCTCTTGTCTCCATTAAATGTGCGCCTTCCAGTCTAGGGGAGTAAGAATAATCATAAATGTTTAATGCCTTATTTCGGATTCAAAACATAGGACTCGGTTTAGTACTTATATTTGCCTTTTTCAGGGGATCTGGAGAGGGCATTGGTTTTCGTATGATTAGAGATTTGATGTATCATTTCTTACATGTCCTTGTCTTATTTCTAGAATTTCCGATCTCGAAATAACTAATGCTTAATGAGCGCATGCGCATACCGATACTTTTAAAATCTAGAATACCCTATCTCATAGCCAAAACCTGTTCATGGTTTTTAGTGCAGTTTTTTTTTGGTGGCGTAAAGGTGATTGACAGAAAAAAAATACCTAAAGATTCCGCCATCATTTTTGCCCCAAATCATCAAGGCGCTTTTATCGATGCTGTTTTGCTAGGTAGCCATGTCAACTTGCCTGTTCACTTTCTAACCCGCGCCGATATATTTAAAAAAGGATGGGTACGAGCCATTTTGCATTCTCTACATATGATTGCAATTTATAGAATCCGCGATGGAATTAGAAGCCTATCACAGAATGATGCAGTCTTCGAAGCATGCTATAAAATACTTAATCAGAGCAGGTCGATCCTGATATTCCCAGAAGGAAATCATGGTGATGAGTTTTATCTTAGGCCAATCTCAAAAGGGAGTGGTCGACTCGCGCTCGATGCTAAAGCCGCACTTGGAGATAAAAAATTATATGTAATACCCGTGGGCTTAAACTATTTTTCGCATAGAAAACCATATGCGCGAATGTTCATTAAGTTTGGTGATCCGATAGACGCAGATAACTATATGGAGACCTACAAAGTGCATAAGCAAAAAGCGTATAATGCCTTTAAGTCAGACTTAGAAATAGGCATGAAAAAGACGTTGATACTCGCGGAAAATGAGGAGAACTACGAGAAGAAAAAACAATTCATTTTTCAGCCAAAGCATGAGGGTTTATCATTTGATGCGTTGAAGGCTATGGGTGATGGAGATTACTATGAAGAGGTGAAACCAAGACAATTAAATGTTCTTCAGAAATTTTTTGTTGGCCTTTTTAGCCTATTTAATATTGTGCCGCTTTTTGCCTTAAGTAAGCTGTTGCCGATTTTTAAGGACCCAGTATTTAAAGTCTCCATCAAATACTTGGCAGGGACGCTTTTTCATATTTTGTGGTGGTCGCTGATACTGGCATTAGGATGGATTTTTATTGGATGGGAAGCGGCAGTTTTTTTTGTGATCTGTGCTATGTTCTTTCTCTATGCCAGACAATCAATTATAAAATATTAGCGCAGTATTCGTCGAATGAAAAACAAAAACGCATCTCTTACAGTACAACAGAAAATCAAATGAAAAAACGGCAACTTCAAATTCTTTCCTTTCTCTTTCTTATGATTTTGGGTTGCAGTAGCCCCAAAGAGCAGGCGAGCTCGGCGGTTTCCACCAAACCCACACTTGTTTCACAAAGCCTCGAAGGCATGGTGAAAATTCCGGCAGGAAATTTCATTATGGGAGGGAAAAGTGACCAAGCTGATCGTGATGAATTGCCGAGGCACCAGGTGAAAGTTTCGCCTTTCTTTATGGATGAAGCCGAAGTAACGAATCAAGCGTTTGCAGCGTTTGTGGATGCGACCGGGTACCTCACTATTGCAGAGCAAGATATTAATTGGGAAGAGATGAGTAAGGATCTACCGCCAAATATCCCCAAGCCAGCGGATTCGTTGTTGCAGGCAGGTTCTTTAGTTTTTAGGCCTACAGAAGGACCTGTAAACCTTCGGGATTATGCGCAATGGTGGATATGGACAATAGGTGCAGATTGGAAACATCCGAAAGGCCCGGAATCTTCCATTGAAGGAAAAATGAGTTATCCGGTGGTGCATATTGCGTGGGAAGATGCGGCGGCTTATGCCAAATGGGCAAAAAAAAGATTACCAACCGAGGCAGAATGGGAGTGGGCAGCCATGGGTGGCTTAGATGATACTAAATTTCCTTGGGGAAATGAGCCAGCGGAGCAGGCTTTTGACAAAGCCAACTTCTGGCAAGGTCAGTTTCCATATAAAAACTTGGCAAAAGATGGTTACGCAGAGGCTGCACCAGTCAAATCGTATCCGCCAAATGGTTACGGTTTATTTGACATGGCAGGAAATGTATGGGAATGGTGTCAGGATAAATACCGATATGATGGCTATCAGCAAGATGAAGCAAAAGGAACCATAGAGAACCCCACAGGGCCCAGGGATTCTTTTGACCCGGCAGAGCCGACGGTTCCTAAAAATGTCATCAGAGGCGGTTCCTTTCTATGTAATGACAGCTATTGCAGTGGTTATCGCGTGGCAAGAAGAATGAAATCTAGTAAGGATTCGGGCTTTAATCATACTGGCTTTCGCTGTGTGAGGTCCATTTAGCGCTTGAGCCATAAATAAAGTCAGACCAGACGATAGCACCTTTAACCAACTCCGAAGCTTTTCGAAGTGCATATATTTGTAATTATCTCCTAGATTCCATGTAATTCCACTTTCATTCATCTCTCAAAGATTCTATGGGATTCACCAAAGCCGCTTTCAAAGTATGATAGCTGACCACAAGAATGGCGATGAACATAGCTAATAATCCACTCATTAGAAAAAGATCGGGTGTTAATGAAACTTTATAAGCAAAGTTGTCGAGCCAGTCTTTCATTAACCAAAGGGTTAACGGTACCGAAAGTAAAACTCCGATGACTAATTGTATTGAATAGGTTTTTGCTAAAAGGCGGAATATTTGGATGACGGAGGCACCCATTACTTTTCGAATGCCGATTTCTTTTTCTCTGCTGTTAATGACCAAAACAGTTAAGCCAAGTAGACCGATCGCAGCAATGATGATGGAAATCGTAGATGCTACGGAAATTAATTTTTTGAGCTGTGCTTCGTTTTCATATTGTTGCTTTATCGCTTGGTCCATAAAATGGAAGTCTAAGCTTTGATTTGGGAACACCTTCTCCCATGCCGCAGACAAGATGGTTTCGGCTTCTACAAGATTTTGTCCAGTGTACTTAAACAACAGCTTTGGTAGAATAGATCCGCCAACATTTATATCTGATATTCCCTCATAAATAGGCAAAATGTTTTGCGCCAATACCAATGGCTGTACTTTGTTATGGAGGGAGGAGAAATGGATATCATCGATCACGCCAATGATTTGATGTTCACCAAAATCGTTTCCGGGTAACTTTTCACCTATTGGGTTTTCAAAATTAAAATAGTCTGCAGCTGCCTGATTGATGATGATAGACTGTCTTTTGTCGAGTCCGCTTTCTGTTTCAAACCCTCTACCGTCAATCAATTTTATATCAAAAGCATCGAGGTAATATTCATCCACTTGTAAGAAGTAAAACCGTCTGAAAACTTCATTTTTATCAGTAAAAGCCATGTGTGCCCATGATGTGGAGCCAAAGGTGTGGGAAGCCATGGTGATATTGTCGATATCGGGAGACTTGGCCAGTTCGGCCTTGAGTAAAGCGTGATTCTGTAGCGTTACTGCGACCTGTTTACTTCTGCTGCGCAGTGATTGGTCAGTCGGGATTTCTACCGCAAGAGACGCGTCTTGACTAAATCCCAAATCTTTGTTTTGCAAAAAGTCCAATTGTCTCTGCATAATCATCGTGCTCGTCAACAGAAAAACCGTCATCGCAAACTGAAAGACGACCATGACTTTTCTTATTCCATGACTCGTCTTGGATTGTGAAGTCTTTTGTAACAGCGCCAATACTTTGCCTCCAGACAATGCCCATACAGGATAAATGCCAGCGATTAGGCCAATGAGAAGTCCCATGCCAAGGAAGTAGGCAAGGTGCATCCATTCAAAGCTATAATTCAGTGTAGAGTTTGTTAAAGAATTAAAAACGGGAACGGCCATTAAAGCGGTGATGGTGCCAATTGCTGTGGAAAGTGTGGCTATAATGACACTTTCGGTGAGATACTGGTTAATCAATGTTGGACGCAGGGCGCCAAGCACTTTCCGAACGGCAACTTCCTTATTCCTTTTGAGAGAGTTGCCCATCGCGAGCGTCGTATAATTGATACAAGCAAGAATGAGCACCAAGGCACCAATAAATCCGAGAATATATACATATTTTGGGTTGTTGGCTGCTGAGTTACCTGCTGGTATTTCAGGGTTCAGATGAATATCTGTGATTGGCTGAAAGCGGATATTGTATTCATTGCGCTGTAGGTCTTCCCCCAGATAGCTCATGACGATATCTTGTATTTTCTCATTGACAGACTGGATCGCTGTGCCTTTTTTTAACAAGACATAAGTTTCTGGGCTAACAGAAAACCACGCATTCAGCCTTTGTTCGTCATAAATTTCGTCATTTAGCTCGTTGGACACAGCCATATCGAATTTGATACTTGAATTAAAAGGCATATCGTCAAATACTGCACTCACGGTAAAAGATTCAAAGACATCCTTCATTTCGAGATCAATCACTTTTCCGATTGGGTTATTGTCACCAAAAAATTTCTCTGCATAAGCCCGTGAGAGAATAATCGATGTGCGATTGTCAAAAGGCTTTTTAGATGAGCCTTGTAGGACTTTGAAGTCAAAAACCTGAAAAAATTCAGGACTGATAATGGCAAATTCCTCATTGATACGCTGGTCAAAAACGCCGACAAGTGTATTCGTTAACCTTACTTGAACAGCTGCTTCTACTTCTGGAAAATTATCTTCAAAAAAGGTCTCAAAGCGAAGTGGCGTGACAGCATTGAAGAAGGTATGACCTTCACCATAATCTTCATAAAGATAGCTTCTGTATAATCGGTCTGTCTTGGTATGAAATCGGTCAAAAGTTGATTCTTGCAATACATATAGTCCAAGAAGGATAAAACAAATGATGCCAATGGAAAGACCGCTGATATTCAGCAGTGCACTGAACTTGTCTCTCCACAGTACCCTTGCGGCAATTTTGATATTGTGTGTTGTAAACATGAGCCTTGTATTTTGAGTCCTATTAAAAAGTCGAATAGTTGAGGGGCGAATGGAGCGAATGACAGCCCAAATGAAAAACCAGCCGGCTTTTTTGGTGCCATACTTTTTGTGTTGAGCGTCGAAAAGTTCATATAAATCACCCTCTAAGTCTTCCAGTAGTTCTGGCCGACAATACCAACTCAGAAGTTTAATTGCCCATTTAGGAGGTTGGTTATTCATCTCAGATGGAAGAGAAAGTGAACTTTGGGATCTTATTATAAAGCTCCATTCGAAGCTCCATATTTTCGTCTAGGACTGTCTTGCCAGCTGCTGTGAGCTGAAAAAAGCGCTTTCTTCTTCCTCCACGTTCCTTTGTAGCGCCACCCATTTCGGATGTGACGTATCCTTTCTTGTCCAATCTGCGAAGTACGGAATGAATGGTGGTTACATCCAGGTTGCGTTCCGCTTTTTCATTGATTTCTTCTAGAATGGTCAAGGCATATGCACCTTGTGTTATACTGCCCACAGTAAGCAATACCAATTCCTCTAATACACCAATACTTTCTTGATTCATCGCTCAACTATTTGTTGTACATACGAGTAAGATATCTATTAGTTGTGTGTTTGTACAAGTAATGGAGGGGGTGAAGTTTAGCGTGTTTTAACTTTTGATAAACAATGTGAATATATGGTTGGTCATTTTCAAGTATCGAACAAAAGACAAAAGACAAAATGCGAATAAGTTTCATTGAGTTTCAATACCTCATTGGATTATGTATTTTCACCATGCTATTAAAAACTCCTCTCGTTGATGAAACCTATACGATACTTAATTATTCTACTATTTTTGACGTTTTCCTGTCAACAAGAAAGCCCCAAAACCTATTTATTTGTTGGCTCTTATACTGACGGTAAAGCAGCTGATGGGATTTACGTTTACGAACTTGACCAAGACAATCGCGAGCTAACAAATGTGGAAATAGAAGGAGATTTGGTCAACCCCTCATTCATCACACTTTCATCTGATGGTCAATTTCTTTATGCCTGCACTGAAACGCGCATGGACAAACCCGGCAATGTCTCTGCTTTTAGCATTGACGAATTAACTGAGGAGATTGCGTTTTTGAATAAACAAACCACAGGCGCTAGAAATCCAGTACATTTAATGTTCGATAAGTCTGGCGACTATCTATTTTCAGCCAATTATACTGATGCCAGTATCACCGTATTTAAAAAGCGTTCGAATGGTTTTCTTGACCCTTATTCTCAATTTTTAGCTTTTGAAGGAAGTAGCATCATTGAAGGCCGACAGGATCAAGCGCACATTCATTCTAGTTTTATCAGTCCAGACAATAGGTATTTGGTTGCACCGGATCTTGGGAGCGACAAATTGCGAGTATTTAATTTCGACAGTCAATCGCTCCTCACTGAAAATGATACGCTTACGGTGTTAACAGAAACGGTCGCTGGACCCAGACATTTTACGTTTCACACGAAGCTACCTTATGCATATAGTCTTGAAGAGCTTAGTGGAAACGTTGTTTTTTATAAGTATAAAAATGGTAAACTGAAGATTATAGAAACTTATCCTTCTTATGAAACAAAACAGGATATTTACTCTTCTGCGGACATTCATATTTCACCTGATGGCCTATTTCTATATAACTTAAACAGGTATACTTAAAATCATATAACTACTTTCGATATTAACCAAAATAATGGGCAGTTAAGATTGGTAGGACACCAATCTACGGGAGGTGAAAAACCGAGAAATTTTACCATTGATCCTTCGGGAAATTTCTTAATTGTAGCCAATCAGGATTCGGACAATCTCGTGGTGTTTAGAAGGAATTTGATTTCTGGAGAATTGAATAAAATAAAAGAGATTTCAGGAATTAAATGGCCTTTTTGTTTGAAGATATATGCTTGCGATTGAACTTTTATTTGATGAGGCTCACCTCATTTTGAAAAATTTTGACGGATGGCTATTCTTGAAAATCTACTTATACGCCCTTGCAATTCGTTGTAGCCCTTTTTTGTACGCTTTGTTGATTGCTTTTCCCATAGTTCCTAGATTGATATTTGACTCACCATCGTCCCTATTTCCGATAGTCAGTGGTTTAAGTATAACATTAGTGGTGTAGTACATATCCAAATTAGCGTCTCGCAAGTCGAGTATTTCAAAGCTTAAAGAGGCTTCCTTGTCTTCTTCGTTGTAGTTGACATAATTTGGATCTTGAAGTTCCCTGGCTGTATAATTTCCATAAATACTCCCACGCTCCATGTTCTCAACTGTAATGATCACCAAATAACCGACTGTTAATTTTTTGAGCATAATAGCTCGTAGTGAATCAGTAATTTGATCTTTTTTAAGCTCATTGACAAACCAACCCGCCTGTGCCAGATCGTATTCTTGGTAAGGATAAAAATATATCCGGTTATAGGGTGTTTTAAGAATGTTTTTAGCTGTTTCGAAGTACGTTTCATTCAGGTTTTTGGTGCCTTTTTGATGCGCAATAACAAACGAATCGGTTTGTTTGAATGGCAGGTAAGAAATTGGTGTGTTGTGTTTGACGTTAGCACAAGAAAAACACGAAATAATAAAACCTAAAATAATGATTCGCAGGATTCAAGTTATAAGTGCAAAACTGGTGTTTGATTTATTTTATGTGCGAATACCTGCTCAGGTGATTGAAAGTTATATCTTTTCCTAGGTCTTTGGTTCAGTTTGGTCTCAATATCCTTGATG
>Ga0208646_1001052_pt1 | contig 14537 bp, 17 predicted proteins | sample AntAceMetag02UK8_FD_184762 | JGI IMG/M metagenome (GOLD analysis project Ga0208646, IMG submission 184762) | Saline lake microbial communities from Ace Lake, Antarctica - Antarctic Ace Lake Metagenome 02UK8 (SPAdes) (version 2) | ecosystem: Environmental > Aquatic > Non-marine Saline and...
CTCTATCTCTATATGAAGCAATTAAGGATCTATCAACAAGGTTAATTCCATAATTAACAAAACCCTCAGTTAAGATATAACCAATCAACTTTGTTTCCATGTCCTTAGATCTCTTATGAGCAACAACTTCATCTCTGTATCTGATCAAAGCCTCACGCATGACAGGAAACTTCTTTTTAGCAATGTCATACTTTTGTCTGAACAATTTATTTTCTAGATCTCTTGAGTAACGTTTAGCATCTATTTTTGTATTAAATGTTTTTGTAATTGGAGGATATCCAACCACTCTAACCACACACTGCCAACTCCCTTTTCGCTTTCTTATATAGGCCATTTTATCTCTACTTTCTTTGTCGTGTGAGTACCTACGTGAGTACCTGAGAAAGATTGAGTGAAATAAGTATTACTAACTGCGGGAAATAAACCAAGGACACCGACATTATGAGTGTACTGCTCTAACCAACTGAGCTACAGGCCCTACTCAATTGTGTAATGTTTACAACGGTTGTTTGAATATTGCAAGGGTGGAAAAATCCACCATGGATTGAGTCTGTTGATGATGTGAACGATTGTTCATGAAATGGTTGGTACAACGGTTGGTACAAGAATTTCTCACAAACCAAAGTGAAGAGTCAAATCTAGCACTTTAACATTTAGAACTGCTTTCATATTAATGAAAGGAACTAGAAATGAGTGATGAGATAAAAAACAAAATAAGAAGTTATGAGAAAAGAAAACCCAATCTTGATAAGAAATTCAAGTTTTCAAACGACCTAATAAAAAGAGCTACATATACTGGTAATGGCAAACCAGACAAACGATCCGATATCAACAAAGAGGGATTACAGCTATGGATTAGGCCCAATGGCACAAAAACCTTTTATGCCAACAAGAAAGTCTCCATGTTCAATAAAAAGAAAACAAGAATGGAGAACAATTCATTATCTAAAAAGATGTTTAGGTTTGATAATACTAACTATGATGAAGCCAAAGAAAGTCTGGCTGATATCTTAAAAGATATGGCCGCTCCAAAGCAGGAAACCAAAGAAGATTCATTGTTTGGAAGTCTAGCTAAAGATTTTTTAAAGAATGGGATCACTGGTTATAGGCTATCTGATAAGAGCGAAAAACATGAGTATAAAGAAGCAACTAAAAAGAAATACATTAAGCTAATTAATACTTACCTTTTATTAAAGGGTGGCAAAGATATTACCCAGAGGCTCGTTACTCCAATGACTTATAAGGAACGGTTTTACAATGTCCCGTTCAAAGATTTAAGGATCAAAGATATTACTCCAAGACAGGTTGGAGCGTTGCAAGAAAGATTGAAAGCTACAAAGACACTTGCGAATGATGTGTTAAGAGTCGTTTCAATTATATTCAGTTGGGCCAATGTTAATGAGAAATATTTAGGTGCTAACCCTTGCCGGTCCGTGATTAAATTTTCAGAGAAAAAGATTAGAGTTAAGTTATCTGATATGGAGACAAAGGAATTAATGGATCGGGTGACTGGTAAAGGTTTTGATTATGATCCAAGATTCTTTGCACTTGTTGCAGTTGATATGCTTACTGGAAAAAGAGGATCTGAATTATTTGGTTTGCGTTGGCAGCCACCGTCAAATGAAAAAGAAACAAAAGAATGTTCTGGTTGGTTAGAGGATAATTGGAAAGAGACTAGATATTTTTATTTGCATGACACTAAAAACAGAAAGCCAGAGCGTGTTCATATGTGTAGTGAAGCAGTAGAGATACTTAAAAGATTAGAGCGTTCTAGATTTACAGAAGCTAATAATCATTTTGTTAAGTCACCTTTCCTATTCCCTATGAAAAATGACATCAAAAAACCAATTAACAATTCATCTATTTCAAAAAAGATTAGAGCATTGAATATTCATTTTGGTTGGACCTATCAATATGAGGGTAAAATTAGGAACAAGTTTACTATTAAAATAGCCAGAAAAACCTATGGAAGTAAGATAGCTGAAACACACGGACTGGAAATTGCTTCAAGAAAACTTAACCATAGAGATATGAAAGTAACTAAAGAACACTACATTGTTCCAGAGGATAAGCAGCTTGAAATTGAAGATCCATATGGAAACAATGTTGAGAGGATTGATAAGTTTAAGAAAGTAAATTAAGTTGTAGCCCGTAACTTTAATGATATGGGCAAAAGCAAAAAAATAAACTGGAAACAGTTGGGCGAATTCTGGGAAGGACATTTCCATATAACTGCAGAAGAAGCAGGAGAAATAATTGCAGGTAGTTTAATGCATAACGGTTGGTTAGGTACTCCAACAAAACTTGGCCGTATGTGGCAACAAGATAACAGCATTGAAAGTTTCACAATATTACTTACAGCAATAGAAAATTTTGAAAAGACTAGGAAGCTAAAATTCATAACTGCAATTGAAGTTATGTTTGAAGAAAAACATCTAGATATAAGCATGTTTTGTGCCAGTTGTCATATTCCCTATTGGAATATGAAGCCTGCTAGATTTAGAAATTTAGTTTCACAATGGCGTAAACAATTACAGGACAAAGGCGTTCTATTTAAAAAAGTTTCAGCCTTTACTACAAAGAGACTCAAAGAAGCTGCAGCACGATCAGAGAAAAAATTAAGATTAGCTAGGCTTACCAAAAAATAAAAAAATAATTCACAAGACATTGTGAGTTATCAAACCCACCTAAATATCTGGTCTAACTTGGACCATGTTAAATTTACAAAAAGCAAAAGACATTAAACAAGTTTGTATTAGTGACGCTGCATTAAAAGAAATAGCTGAAAAAGTTATTCTAGTTAGCAGCAAACAACTTGCAAAGATTCTGGGAAAGAAAAATGACTCCACTTTAAGAAGTGCCAGAGTCTTAAATTATGGATTTAAATTCTACAAGGATCCAGACGGAAACATTTATTACAACTTAATTGAAGTCTTTAACAAAATAGGAATAAAAATATGAATACTGACAAAGCACTACAGGGTCGTGGAGACCTAACTGAAAAAGAATATCTAAAGAAGCTAGAGAATTTAACAGCTTCAGAAACAGCAGCAGAAGAAAATTCATTATCTGAATTCATGGATATGAAATACCAGATCGCACTAGATAAATTTCTAGAAAACAATCCAGACAAATCAGAAAAAGATTTTCAAGATAGTATTAGAAGATTGTCATTGGAGTCTGGTGGAAAAGTAATTAAATTTTTTGACTACCAAGATCCTATTAAAAAGGTCAAAGAGATTGATCTTGCAGGACTATTCACACCGGGGAAAACATTATCATCACTAACTGATGAAGAAAGGGAAGTTGTTAATAAACTATTAAGAATGACTATGGGTAAAGGCAGTGAGTAAAAATTATAATGACATGAGTCCATTTGAAAAAGGAACTTTCAATGCCCGTAAAAGAAGAGACAGAAAAGACGCTGATGACCATTATGCTAAAGATGACCGAGGAGATTCAAAGGGTAAATTTATGAAATTTGTTCGTGAGCCTAAAGAAGAGAAATTGTTTGAGGACATTATAGACAATCTGGGTAAGGCCAAACCAAAAGAAAAACCTAGGTATCTATATAACCCCGTCACTGGTGGGTTAGACAATGTTAATGCAGAAATTGCTAAACAAGAAAAAATATTTGGAGGAGAAGATCCAAAGACTGTAGCCCGAAGCAGAGCAACAATAGCTTTGGACCATACGGCTAATAAAACCTTAAACAAACAAGTTAGGAATGGCAGCAAAAAAAAGGAAGATTTAAAATTAAAAGTTAATGAGCATGGACTCTACACAAATGGCAACAAATCCGTAGCTATTAGAGATAGTTTCATGGCCCATACTTTCAATAGAGCATTGGGAGTAAATGATGAACCCGAAGCTAGTCCAAAACAAGTTGGTCAATTAGCAGAGAGACTTGAACGAAGTAGACAGCAGCAGGGAAAATCAACAAAGCTAAAACCATTTGTTAAATCTTTTAGTAATGGTAGCCCTAAATCAAAGAGGCCAGCGACTAGAATTGATATTCCTAAATTTAATTTAGATATGGTGTTGGAAAATCGCTATACGCCAGACCCTCGTACAATTGAAGCAGAAAAAAGATTCAATGGTGTTGTTAAAAGAATCAAAGATGACAAAGAAAAACTAGTTGGACTTGAAACAATAATTGGGAGGAAGTTTTGAAAAATTCAAATTTGTAATGATAAACGATCAGATAATAAAGCTAGCAGAAAATAAACCAATGATTGAAGTATTTAATAATAAATTATTCAAAGGTTTATATGAGTCATTTCTGAAAGCTGTCAAAGAACAAGTAAATAAAAAACAATGTGGTTGGTGTTTAAGACCTGTCAAAATTTCTCATTTGACTACAGAAGAAAAAGCAATTTTTTATTCTAGTAGCTTATACCCAAAGTGTGAGGAAGAACAAGATCCAAAAGAAAAAACTATTGGATTAAATTAGGAGACAAAAAAATATGAACAATGATTTAAATAGCATCAAAGACCTAGACGAAATGATTAGTTTATTTCAAAGCGTTAGGGTTGTTAAAAATTGTGAAGAGTGGGATTGGAAACAAAGATTTCCTACACTTGAAGCAGCCGTTGATGTTCTTTTAAAACAATTAGCTAGTCAAAGAGACTTGTTAATTTTGAGTACCTCTTGGCAGAAAAAAATACTCCAAGAGAATAATAAGTCCAAAATAAAACTAATAGGAGGTTAAAATGGGCGAGACTGTTAATGATAAGAAAGACCACTGGGGCAAAGTAGATAGGGCTTCTGGTTTCAATACAACAATGACTGGTCAAAAGTTAGTCAGTGCAAACAACATACTAGTTGGGAAGCCGGGCGAGACAGATTGGTTTAGAGTTCTAGGTACTAGCAAAGACGATTTAATGCAGGGCCTATTAGTAAAACTTAAACAAGACATGATTGATGTAGATTATTTAGTCATTGGTCCCGATGATTTTGCTGCAAAGATACTTGACGCTTTTAAAAAAGGAAAAAAAGCATATCTAGTAGCTTATGTCACTTCAACTGGGAGACTCGGCGTTTGGCCCGTGACTGTTCCCGAAGTAAATCAAAAAGGCGAAGTCAATTCATATGTCCAAACTGCTTTTCAAATTATGGAACGGGCACAAAATGAATGGGTCTGTATCAAAACAAATATGGGAGACAGATGTTATGACGGTTGGACTGCTCGTGCAGAAGATCAAGAAATGTTTGGAAAACCCCTGTTTATTGAGGAATATTTAGAGGTCGTTAAGAAAGGTTATAACGACAGAACTATTGACCCCGATAACTACCTACTGAATCCATATGTGATGAGAGTAATTGGATCTTCACAAATTGAAACAGGAGTAAAAACAATATGAGTTATCCATTTAGTGAAGAGGTTAGCAAAGAGCTAAACAGAATAAAAAAGGATATGGATTTTACCAGTGAAGAACTTGAAAAAGTTTATAATACTGGAATCACTATCACACTGACTGATCTATTAAGATTGAGATTGCATATCAAAAATGAACTGTCTGAAATTTTCGATTGGGCAGAAGAGCGAGATAAGCAGGTCACTGAAAAAAGCATTTATGAAAGTTTGTCCCTTGGTCCATTGGGTTTGTTTGAAGAATCCTTGGAGCAGAGAGGCAAGATTTATAAATGAGTTTACTAGAATACATTTATACTTTTTTTAAAAATGTTGTGGTGTTTGATTTTGAATATAGTCAAACACCCGGAAACAATCCAAAACCAGTTTGCTGCACTTTCAAAGAATTAAAAACTGGTAAGCAGATAACGCAGTGGTATTTGTCCGGGAGCCATGAATGGCCTTTCAAAGATGAAGATACAATTTATATTTGTCATAATGCAGTAGCCGAGGTTAGCTGCATGTTAGACTTTGGGTTAAAGGTCCCATTGCATATTTGGGACACCATGATTCAAGATAAAAAATTATGTAATGGAAAGATAAAAGGTTTTAGTCTGTTGAAGTGCTGCAATAGGTATGGCATTGAAACAATTACTGAATCACAGAAAACTGTTTTTAGAGATATAATTATTAACAACTTCCCAATGTATACTGCCCAAGAACGAGACAGCATTATTAAATATAATGTCACTGATGTTGTAGAAAATGCAGCTTTGTTCAAAGCCCAATGTGCAGAATTTCAAAAAAGAGATTCAGATTATAAAAGAACTATAAGCCAAGCAATTTTCCATGGTAGAGCAATGGGAGTTTGTGCTGCTATTGAGAGAAATGGTATTCCAATAAACAATAAACTATTTAATGATTTAGAAAAATACTATCCAGAAATTAAAGCCCAAGAAATAAAAGAGCTGCAAAGTGCCATGGATATTTATGATGGAGAAAAATTTAATAATAAAAAATTTGAAAAGTTTTTAATTAAAGCAGGTATTATTAATAACTGGCCCAAGACAGATAGTGGACAATGTAAGACAGATGATAAAACCCTATACAGATATGCAACAAAATATCCTGCAATCCAACAGTTAAGAGAATCTAAATTTATTATTGAGGCTAAAAATTTAAAAGGCTATCAAGTTGGTAAAGACGGTAAATCCAGAACATCATTAAACATGTTTGGACAAATTACAGGGCGAACTAATTGCTCTACTGCTACTAATCCCTTTGGTGCTCCAAGAAGAATGAGAAATGTAATTGGGACTGATGAAGATCATTATATTTTATATGCAGACTGGAAATCACAGGAAGTAGTGATTCAAGCTGCTTTGTCTAATGATTCAGCACTAATGGAAGCTGTTGAAACTGGAGATCCCTATATTGATATTGCAGTAAAAGCTAAAGCAGTTCCGAAAGGCTCTACTAAAGCATCACACCCAGTTGAAAGAGAATTATATAAACAAACTTTGCTAGCAACTGCATACGGACAAACTGCATTTGGTTTAAAAACAAAATTAGATATCACAGAAGCACAGGCAATATTTCTATTAGAAAAATTACATTTTATTTTCCCTACTTATTTTAAATGGATTAGGGAATTAGTAAGTCGGGCCTCGGCTGTTGGTTATTTTGAAACTGTGTTTGGTTGGAAATATTTTTTACCCAACCTTGAACCAGTTAATCCAAGACGATTAATGAATTGGCCTTTGCAATCTCATGGTAGTGAAATTTTAAGAAGAGCAATAATTGATCTTTATGATTCTGGTTATGAAATTGTAATGCCTGTTCACGATGCTGTGTTGATTCATATGAAGCGTGAACCTTGGCGAGTTATGCGTAAGAAAATAAATAAATTAAAAAATATTATGAGTGAAGCAGCCAAAGAAGTTATTGGAACTGAAATTAAAGTTGATGTTGATTTTATTAGAAATCAATTCTTTCAGGGAAAAGTTCATCAAGATCGTTGGGATAAATTATATGAAAAATTACAAAATGCAAAAATGGAGGTGCACGAATAACTGACATGTGGTGCACGGATAAACTATGGGTCATGCACAGATTCATACCACCCGTATATTAAAGTTAGTATTAAAGTTATGATTAAGTTTACTGTATTAGATAGGCCTACCAAGAAAAGCAAAAAAGCAAATAAAGCAGCTTGGTACATTTATAAAACTGAATACCTAATGGCTGCAATGTTCTGGAAAGTTGCAGGTGGTGTTGGGCGTATGATCCTAGATTTTATTTTATGGAAGCGTGGAATGAATGGGGTTGAATGGATATCCCTACCCAACGAACATTTTCTAGTGGAGCATGGAATTACAAGACAAAGAAAGTCGGAAGCAATTCAGAAGTTAAAGAAAGCAGAATTAATTGATGTTGATGTAGGCATTGGAAAGGCAACAAAAGTAAAATTAAAGTTCACAGTTAAGGAGGACACAGAAAATGGATAAGAAAACAAATAAAGGAAAAAAATATCTAACAACAATAACACCAAAGCAACAAAAGTTTATTGATCTATACTGCAGCAAGTATGGGGAACTATCAGCCACAGAATGTGCAATTCGTGCAGGCTATGAAAAAAATAGTGCTCACAGTCGGGCAAGTGAATTACTAGATTGGAGACAGTACCCAGATGTTTGCAAAGAGATTGAAGATAGACAAGTTGGTAATAGGCAGGTTTGGTTTGTGGATAAGGAAAAACACTTGGCAAACCTCACTAGAATAGGCAATGAAGCAAGGGCCAAAGGGCAATATGGAGCTGCAGGAAAAATGGAAGAGTTAAAGGGGAAAGTGCAAGGGTTTTATGTGGATAGAAACTTGACCATAACCAGAGAAGTCACAACAGAAGATTTGAATGACAAGATGAGAAATATTTTCAAAAGCAAAGAAGATATGGAAGTATTTAATAAGAGTCTAGCTGATGAATTATTTGAAGATGATAAAAAAGATGATTAGCAAAACTTTTACAGCGTCTCCAAGAGGCTGCTTAACTAGGGTCCAAAGGTGCTTGGTTAATGGCTTCGCCCTTGAACATACACCAAAGTTTTTCTAACTGATTTTAACTGAAATTAGACCATGGTCATTGTAATGAGATTCCAACTACTCTATGATAAATTTATCATTAATAGTAATACCAATCCTCTAGTTTTTATTTTGCCCAAAATATTATGCTAGAGGTGTATTTAAAATTCAGCGATTCTCGGGCCTTTGTGAATTTGAAAGAATGTTGGAGGATGAAAATACCCCTAAAGAAGAGTCTTATAAAAGAGGCTTTGAAGAAGGTATTGCATCAATTCTAAAAGTCCGAAAAGTATAAACTAATCCATAAAACCAACTCCAATACATCACTGACAAAATACAATTTATCTAGTACCATTGAACTATGAGAAGATTTATTTAAATTAGAACTAGATGCTTTTATGAAGTTAATTGAAACAAAAGAAACTCAAGATACAATTAAACACACTTTAGCAACTGTAAAATTTTTAATAAATTAAGTTAATAACTCTCTAATATTTATATCTAATTTTTCTTGAAATTTTTTGTCATTACCTGGGTTTGCAGCGCAGTGCCCATAGGGAGAATCAATTGGTCTTAAAGATGAATTACTAATAAATTTATTTTCATATTTGTTATCTTCTGTTCTAAAATATAAATCTTGATTACATGGCATTAAAATTGTTTTAGCCTTAATTGATTTTAAAGCTTTAATATAGTTACCTTTAAAGAGCGGATTGTTACTTATGTCATTTAATTGCCAAGTTTTTAATTTACACAAAAGATTATTAGCATCCCAATTTTTTGCATGATCATTAGCCCAATCATTAAGTAAATCTTCCACATTCTTAAAACCAAATTTTTTATAAAGTTTTTTTCTATAAAATTCTTGTGAGAAAGCCCAACCTGCATATACACGGCCAAAAGCTTTTAAGCCTGTAACAGGTTGCTTTTTATAATTCCCTTTATTCCAATTTTTATCTGCTATCAAAGCTGCTTTTACACCTTCTAAAAAAACATGATTATGTATTGAGGTTTTTGATGATGCACAAAAAGGAAGAATTGCCTTAACCATATGAGGATATTGTGCTGCCCATTGATATGATTGACAACCAGCCATAGACCAGCCGGTAACTAATGCAATTTTTTTTATTTTAAGTTTTTCAGTTATAAGTTTGTGCTGACAATAAATATTATCCCAAAGTGTTATTTCAGGAAATCGGAAACCTTGCTGTGATTTAATGGTATTGCTTGGTGAAGAAGATAAGCCATTACCGAACAAATTAATTGAAACAATAAAATATTTATTAGGATTTAAGGCTCTATTTTTTCCTATAAAGCCCTCATTACGAATATGTGATCCTGTATAAAATGTTGGAAGAACAATTACGTTCGAACAATCTTTATTTAATTTACCATAAGTTTTGTAAATTAATTTAGCTGACTTTAAAACTTTACCAGATAAAAGCTTAACATTGCCTAAATTAAACTGAGCATGTTTTTGCATTAATAAAGTCGAAGATACTCTTTAACCTCCCAGTCAGTAACAGCTTGGTGATATCTTTCCCATTCATCATTTTTATAAGCAAGCAATGATTTTTTCATTACCAGACCCAAAACTTCGTCAGATAACTTGTCATTTTTAAGGGCTTCAATTGCTATCAGTAAATTTCTAGGAAGCCTTTTAATTCCAAGTTTTTTAAATTCACTTTCTTTCATATTATATAAATCTTGATCTGTCGGCTCTCCGGGGTGTATTTTTTTTTCAATTCCTTCAATTGCAGCTGAAATTGTCATTGAAAGAGCTAGATATACATTCATAGTCATATCTGCAGCTCTATTTTCAATACAATATCTGTTTTGTGGTAATCGAAATTGTGCTGATCTATTATTATGTCCATAAGTAATATTTGTTGGGGCCCACGTAACCGTGCCACCTTCAAATCCACCAACTCTTGGAACTAAACCATTGTATGAGTTTACAGTTGAACAAGTAATTGACGTTAAAGCTTCTGCATGCTTCATTAACCCTCCGACTGCATATATAGATTTCTTGGACCACTTATTTCCAGCATCAAAAATATTTTTACCAGATTTATCAACCATTGAAAAATTTATGTGTGCTCCTGATCTCCAATCACCAACCGTAGGTTTTGGCATAAAAGTAATAAACATATTATTTTTCTTTGCAATTTCTTTTAAAAGAATACGAAGAAAAACTAATCTGTCAGCCATCTCTAAGAGGTTAGTATAATGAAAATCTAATTCAAATTGTGAGTAAGCACCCTCTGCAACAACATCATGTATCATCCAACCTAAATCATTTAAAATATCTATCAGTTCTTTTAAAAAATGCATTGAATCTAATGTGTGTTCTACATCGTAACCAAAACCTTGTCGTCTTGGTCTAATGCCTTTAGCTGGATCGTTATCAATTGCTTTAACAGGCTCACCATTTTCATTATACTTCATTGCAATAAATTCTGGTTCTATGCCAGCCATTCCTTTATATCCTGCATCTTGAGCTTTTTGCATAGCACGCTTTAAAGCTTGTCTAGGACAAACATTATAAGGTTTATCTTCCCAAAAAAGATCAGCGAAAATTATTGCAGTAGTTTTATCCCAAGGGCAAATATAAACAGAATCTAAATCAGGCAACATTACTTGATCAGAATCTGCAGGTGTAAGTTCAGGAACAAAGGAAATTGAATGAACAGCAAACTGAGGTCCTTTTCCTAAACATAGAGGTTCAAAATCAGTCATTGGTACAGGTTTTGATTTTGGAATGCCATGGAGATCAATCCAGCTTGATAAAACATATTTAACACCAGCTTTTTTTAATTTCTTATGAACAGCAGGTATTTTTTTTCTATTACGTTCAACTGCATCTTTAAAATTCTCATAATAAATTTTTTCATCTTTACTCATGTTGATCTCCTTTATTTTTATTATTGTGGCATATCTTCAGGGTCTATTCCTGGTACAAATGTTATACCTGCTTGTTGCTTCCAGTCATGAGGATAAGCAGCATAAAATATTACACATTTTTCATCACATTCGTAAGCTATATGATTGTCTTTTGGCACGTAAAGTACATCTCCAGGATTGCAAGTATAAGATTGCCCATCACACGTAAGGCGAAAAGTTCCTTCCATACAATAGATAATTTCATCACAAGTTAAATCCCATGGCACAGAAACTTTGTTTAAGAAATTTAATCCACCACACATTGTGTCACTAACTTTACTAGTTACAAATGGCTTTATGTAGCTCTTCCCTGGTTCTAAAGTATGAAGTCTATTTTCAATATCTTTAAATTTATATAATTGTGGTTTTTTTGACATAAGTATTTCCTTTCAGTTTTATACTTTTATTGGCTCATTTAACTCTACTTTGTATCCATCTGGATCTTCGCAGAATGCTATTACTCTAGTTCCATGTTTCATAGGACCAGGTTTTCGTGTAATATTTATACCTAATTTAACAAGATCCTCACAAGCTTTATAAACATCTGGTGTTTCTATGCAAACATGTCCCCATCCATTACCCTTGTCATAATCATCTTTTTGGTCCCAGTTGCAGGTAAGTTCTAAACAAGGAGATTCTGTTTCAAGACCATATCCAATAAATGCATTTGTGAATTTACCTTCAGGATAATCTGTTTTTCTTAAAATTTTCATTCCTAAAGTTTTGCAGTAAAAATTAAAAGATGCCTCTAAATCTTTAACCCTTATCATTGTATGCGCAAGTCTGTATCCAGTTAGACTAATTTCTTTAGACATATTTTTTCCTTTTTGTTGATTTAGAAGATTTCATAGTTGCTGCTACTATAAGTTTTTGAAATGCACGAACACCCTTTTCCCAGTGAGGGGATAAAAGACCCCCATCATTTGATGCTGGTGAAGATCTTCCTTCTTGTAATCTTTCACAGATTTCATGATCCTCTTTATGAACACTCCACCAAATTTTTTTTGTTACATTTATCTCATCCTCAGACATGGTTTTTTCGTCCGTAGTATAAATCACTCTCTTCTGTGTTGTTGTACTTGGGGTTAATGGTACATTTAAATAAACACCTATTTGATTTGGAAAATAGGTACCTATTATAAAATTAGGAAAAAGAGATAAGTAACGCGATGTAACAGATAAAGCTTTATTATTTTTATTATCTTCTTTTTTAACATCAACACCACTACCATAACAAATTCCATCAACAACTGTATAGTGATCTTTAAGTGGTTGATTAGTTGTAGTTTTATGAACAAATTGAACATGATAAGGTTCGATAAAGTTTTCTATAAGGAATTTCCAATTGGTATTAATTTTTCCAAAATCTAAAGTAGTAATATAAGTTAATTTTGTAAAATCTATATCTTTAAATCTTTTAATAAGAGGCTTAGCATAATCTTTAAATTTTTTAGCATTATTGTTTAAATTAATAAATATCCAATCGTGCCAAATATGAATATGTATTGCTTTCAAACCATGATCTGAAAAATTAAATCCTTTTGGTTTATGTTGATTAGTTCCACCTATGTGTGGTGCAGCTTTTAAATTACCATCAAGGTCATAAGTCCAAGAATGATAAGGGCATTGAATAATTTTTCCAATATTTTTTTTTTCACCAACTAGTTTAACACAACGATGACTACATACATTGTGGAATGCTACAATTTTACTATCATTATTTTTTATAAGCAATATTGGCTTGTCAGCAATATGTATTGGTATTACATCGCCGTTATTTTTAAATTCATGAACAAAACCAACAAATAACCAACCATCAGATAAAACTGTATTACATTCTCTTTCCCAAAATTTTTTATCAGTATAAGATTTAGCAGGTAAGCCAAATATAGTGCTGTTATTCTTTGGTTTTTTAATTTTAATTAAGTCGCTCATGATTAATTATATTTTTATATTAAAAACCCTAATTTAGAATATTAAGGTTTGCAATATAATATTTTTAACCGAGTAGTTGTATAAATTTTAATGGATAAATTTAATTTTCTAATCTAATATTTTAAAAGTACTAATAAAATCAGGTCTCAATATATATTCAGAGTGTCTTTGATATTTTATTTTTTTTAAAAACTTCTAAACTGTATAGAGCCTTAGCAACTGGCATATATTGTCCTTCAAATAATGGCTCGACACTGATGAGGCTAAAAAAAATCCACTTCTAACTTCTAGCCACAAGCAACAGGCAATTATAATTCAGCTATTTTTGGTCCACGGTGAATTGAATAACACTTCCTACAAATAGGACCAGTGTTGTAATTACCCTCTCCAAACTCCATAGTAATTGTAGCTTTAACTTGTTCATGGTCCCCACAGTTAATGCAGCGATCAACGATTGGAGCTTGAGTATCTTCTGTAAGTGATGAGTGACCTTTAGACCAAGATATAATTATAGGACAATCTAGGAGTAATGTTTTTATATTGCAATAAAAAATTAAAATAGGCTGTGCAAAATTTGCAAAATTTTTTTGGGCCTATCTATAACTGAAACAGACTATATAGACTAAACTATTAGGAGTCCCTTTCTGACAGTTGGTATTACCCCAACTAAACTTTCGAAAATGCAGTTTGCTTGGGGCCCGATATGGATTTAGCTTTCTTGCGAAGCTGTGCGAGTTGTGGCAACAGCCACAACGAGCACTAGAGAGTCCGTAGGACTCATTTAAGACTCCAACAAGACTCCATAGATAAAACTTGCCTAGAAGTTTTGACTTGGCTAAATACAGGGCCTCTAGAGTCCTTTAAACGATATGGATTAAAAGTTTTAAGCAGCAAAAGTTGTTTCTAAAACATGAGTCTTTTCAATACCTTTAGAGGGGCGAAAATTCAAAACAGTAAAATAAAACCTGTTAAGTTTTTGTTGTTATTACTCACTTATGAATCATTTAACTTTCAACTGGTTGGTACATGGTTGGTATATAGTTGGGACAGATTAATTTTGTTTATGTGTTGAAATAACTATCGAGTCTGTTAGCTTATTTACATCAAGAAAGTAGAATTAAGTGAGTGATTAATTATGAGTGTACTGCTCTAACCAACTGAGCTACAGGCCCTAAAAATTAAACTTTAATTATATTATAATGTAACCGATGTCTAGCATAGGTAAAA
>Ga0208646_1001055_pt1 | contig 14472 bp, 14 predicted proteins | sample AntAceMetag02UK8_FD_184762 | JGI IMG/M metagenome (GOLD analysis project Ga0208646, IMG submission 184762) | Saline lake microbial communities from Ace Lake, Antarctica - Antarctic Ace Lake Metagenome 02UK8 (SPAdes) (version 2) | ecosystem: Environmental > Aquatic > Non-marine Saline and...
GTTTGGTGGATAATATGAGCTATTTCACTGGTGATGATGGTAAAAAATATAAAATATTTGGTGAAGGCGGAGTTAAAAGGACTGCAGAAGAGTTTGAAAAAGAATTTCTAGGAGAGATTCCAATAAATCCTGAGGTTGGAAAATGTGGAGATGAAGGAAAGCCAATTGTTGAAGCTAATCCTGAACACGAAATTTCTAAAATATATTTAGACTTTGCTAGAAAAATTAAAAAATTATACTTTAATTAGCATTTTTTAAAAAATTTTTAATTTTATTTTCAAAATTTTTATAATTTTCATAACCTCTCTTCTCATATAAAAGTAAGCCCTCATGTGGTCTTCTAACTTTAGTCTCCTTAAGATTAATTTTTTGGGCTACATCTGTTTTTGAAAATAAAAAGTGAAAAATTAAAAATGGATACAACCCAATCCAAGCCATTGACTCAAATAATTGAGACTTATAAAAAAATAAAAAGTAAATAAATTTAAATCTACTAAAAAATTCATAATCTTTTCTGTAAACTTTACCATTTTCTTTTATTGGGCTTAAAACCTTATACAAAATGAAAGGTAAATTTTTTGAATGATAATTTGGGAATTGATAAATTTCTTTTATTTCTTTAATATTAATTCTCAATTGTCTTGTTAGATAATAACAACAATCATGATCCAAATGACCTCCTTCAAGGGAATGGGTATATAATATTTTTTTTCCTTTAATTTTTTTTAAATTAGCAACTAACTCTGTGTAGATTGGAAGTAAATTATTGTAAAGTTTGTTGGTATTGATTGATAATTTTTCACCTAGAAATATTATATTTTTTTCTTTTACACCTAGTTTTTTAAGAACTTTAATACTTTCAATATTTCTATAATTTTTACTTTTATTGGGAAGAATCTTGTTTAAACCTGATGTAAGATAAAAAACATAAATATTATTTTTATTCTTAAATTTATAAATTCTATTATAAATACAAAATTCATCATCTTGATGGGCAATAATAATTATTAAATTTTTAGATTTCATTTTTAAAACTTATTAATTTTTAAATAGGTAAATGTAGCAGATTATTAGAAAAAGCTAGGATTTTTTTGGGATACTAACACTTTAAAGTGTAGACTTAAGAATCTAAAAAATAAATATTTTTTAGGAGAATTTGATAATAATTTACTTACAAGATCAATATATTTAAATGAAGTTATAAATTTCTTTAAAATCTATTTAGGGCTAGGAAATTATAATTGGAAAAAATCTTTTTATTTCACTCTACCAAGTTTTTTAAAACCCTCAACTTTGAATTTAATATTAAAAAATGTTACATACAAAAATGGCATTGAAATTAAAAAAGATGAAATTTTTTTTCAATTGATTGACTTTGGCACTTTTTAGATTTTTTTATTATCTAAATTAAAAGCTTCCATTAACTCATTCCATTCTCTCTTAGATAAACCCGAACTATCTACTTCAACATTTTCACCTTTGATAAGTTTTTGAATAATTATTTTTCCTTTTGCAGAAACTTCTGTTCCACCAACTCTATAATCCATGAATGCATCATAAGTAATTGGAACCCACTTCTTAACGGTATCTAACATGATGTCTGCATAAACTCTTATTTCATATTGAGCATGGCTATCAGCTCTTAATCTTAAAAAATTCATTAAGTTTAATAAATCAGTTTTCCAGTACCACTGCGTATAAGTGTTTAAAGTTAAGTTCATTCTTGCAAGCTCTCTAGCTAATCCTTTTTTATTTTCATCAATTGTTGATCCATCAAATCTTTGATTTAGCATCATCTCATAATTGTCATAAGTTTGTTCAGCATCATTTTTCAAAAGTTCTAATACTTCTTTTGCCTGTTCGCCTTCAATCACATCTCCTCTACCCTGTCTATTGCTTGAAGATTGTGCTGCTAAATTTTCTGCTGATGGTAAATAAAATTCTTTGTCTAAAATAGAATATCTAGCTGAGTATTCATTTACATTTGCAGTCCTATGTCTTATCCATTGCCTTGCAATAAAGATTGGAAGTTTAACATGATATTTAATCTCGCACATTTCAAATGGGGTACTGTGCCAATGTCTCATTAAATATTTAATTAGACCCGCATCTGTTGAAACCTGTTTGGTTCCTTTTCCATAAGAAACTCTAGCTGATTGAACTATTGATGTATCATCCCCCATGTAATCAACAACTCTTACAAAACCATGATCTAATGCTGGCATTGCCTCATAAAGAATACTTTCTAATGCTGGAACTGTAACTCTCTTAGTTGAATTCTGTTGGGATTGTTGTTCTTTTATTTCTTTTTTTTGGGAATCTGTAAGAATCATTTATTTTTTATAATAGTTCAATTAATTAAAAAAGTGACCTATATTAATTTTTAATTGATTTTGCAAATTCAAAATAAATAAGAATATCAAAAATGTTAATTATATGAAAGTTTTAGTCACTGGTGCAGCAGGGTTTTTAGGTTCACACTTAACAGAAAAACTAATTGAATCAGGCAATAAAGTGCGTGCCTTAATGCACTATGACTCTAATAATAACTGGGGCTGGCTAGAAAACTCCAAATATAAAAAAGAAATTGAATTTGTTGTTGGAGATATAAGAGATTTTGATTCAGTATATTCTGCGATGAAAGATGTAGATGAAGTATTCCATTTAGCTGCTTTGATTGGCATACCTTATTCATATTTATCACCTTTAGCTTACATAAAAACAAATATAGAGGGAACGTACAATGTAATGCAAAGTGCTAAATTACTTAATACAAAAAACATTATAATAACCTCAACAAGTGAAACGTATGGTTCAGCACAATATATACCTATAAACGAAAATCATCCTAGTGTTGGTCAATCACCATATTCAGCTACAAAAATTGGTGCAGATAATTTAGCTATAAGTTTTTATAGATCTTTTGGATTACCAATTAAAATTGTAAGACCGTTTAATATTTATGGACCAAGACAGTCAGCGAGGGCAATAATTCCAAGCATAAGTGTTCAAATTTTAAATGGTATGAAAGAAATAAAATTAGGAAACCTTGCTGCAACAAGAGATTTAACTTTTGTAAAAGATACAGTTAGTGGGTTTATAGAAATATCTAAAGAACAAAAACTTAATGGGGAAAGCACAAATATTGGAATGAATAATGAGATATCTATAAAAGATTTGGTTGAAAAAATTTCGAAAATTATAAATAAAAAAATTATTATTAAAACAGATGAAAACAGAGTGAGACCACAAAAAAGTGAAGTTAACAGACTAGTATGTGACAATTCAAAAATTAAAAAATTTACAAAGTGGCAACCAAAATATAATCTAGACCAGGGTTTAAAAGAAACTATTGAGTGGCTAGAACATAATAAAAAGCTTTTCAAATTTGACATTTACAATCAATAACTTTTTTTAAATTTATGATTAATAGAAATACTAAAATTTTAATACTTGCTGGTGGAAAAGGAAAAAGATTTAATCCGTTTAGTTTTGTTATACCAAAACCTCTAATGCCTATTAATCAAAATCCAATATTAATGTATTTAATAAAGTCTTTTAAAAAACATAATTTCAAAAATTTTTTAATTTCTACTGGTTATCAAGCAGAGTTAATTAAAGCCTATTTAGGAACGGGAAAAAAACTTGGAGTTAAAGTTAAATATTTTAATGAAAATAAACCATTAGGAACTGCAGGACCTATCAGTAAAATTAAAAAAGAAATAAAAATAAATGATTATTTCTTTTTGATCAATGGTGATGTTTATACAGAGATGAATTATAAAAAAATGATGACTTTTGCTAAAAAAGGTAGCTATGACTTGATGGTTGGATTTATTAAAAAGAAATATAAAAATAGTTTTGGCGTTTTGGATATAAAGAATAATAAAATAAAAAGTATAACTGAAAAACCTAATAACTCGTTTAATATAAGTTCTGGTATTTATATTATTAAGAATACTAAATATTTAAATTTGATACCGAAAAATAAATTTTTTACTGTACCAAATTTAATTGATAAATATCTTTCTAAAGGTTTAAGTGTTGGAGCTTATAATATAAAAGAGTATTGGATGGGTATTGAAAACATAGAAAATTTAAAAAAAGTAGGAGCAAGGCTTAACAAGAAATCTGTTTAAATGAGTGAGAAAAAAATTCTCATAATAATACCTACTTATAATGAGGGATTAATAATTGGAAAAGTTATATCAGAAATAAACACGATTTTTAAAACTGCAAATATTTTAGTAATAGACGCATACTCTTCAGATAAAACTTCCAATCAGGTAAAAAAAAATGGAGCTAATATAATCCAAATAGATAAAATTTTTGGAATTGGTCTGGCTATAGAAACTGGAATACTTTTTGCTTATAAAAATGATTATGATTTTTTAGTTAGAATTGATGGTGATGGTCAACACTCTCCATCTGATGTAAAAGATCTTTTAGATTTTGCAGTCAACAGTAAAAGTGATCTTACAATCGGTTCTAGGTTCTTAAATAAATCTGAATACCATCCAAATTATCTAAGATTATATAGCATAAGATTATTAAGAAAATTAATTAAAATATTTTATAAAACTGAAATTACTGATTGCACTTCTGGCTGTCAGATTTTAAGTAAAGAATTGATTAAAGAACTTATTAATGATGAAGTCTTCGAATACTCTGAGGTGGGAATTATTTGCAAAACAAGTATACTTGGAATGTCTATTAAAGAAAAATTTATCAATATGAAAGAACGTAAAACAGGAACTTCATCATTTAATTTTAAAAATTCTTTTATATATATGTTTAAAAATATATTAATTTTATTATCATCAATAAATATCAATTTTAAAAAATAAAAATATGCTTTCTTTACATTCTAGATTAATTGCATTTATAATAGGTATAACTATTATTTTTGTAATATTGCTATTCGTAAGAAAAAAAAGTTTAGAACCAATGTATTCATTCTTTTGGATATTAATTGGTATTTTTTTTATCTCAGTAGCTTTTTTTCCAAATATTATTTATTTAATATCTGCTTTATTAGGTATAAATTTTAGTCCTATTGGAGTTTTAGTTATTTCAATATTTGGCTTAGGAACAATTATATTGCACATCTCAACTATAATTACCAAACACCAAAGAAAGATAAGAGAATTTGAAAAGAAAATAGCTTTATTAGAGAATAAAAATTCAAAATAAAATAAATAATTTATAATTAATTGATTATAAATTTATATGATCTATATTTAAGTTGTTGGCTTGCCAACTACGACGATAAACGAATTTCGTAATAACCATTACGGACGTGGGGGCAGTACCCACCACCTCCAGCATTACAACTTATGGGGGGGTGAAATAGGATCGACGGGTGACTAAAGGCTATTCTTTCGTTCGGGATTGTTCCACCGTAACGGGCTAAACTTTAAATGCTAACGAAAGTTACGCTATTGCTGCATAATTAACTTAGGTTAATTATAGAAGCACGGTCTGGGGCACCGGGTAACAGAACGCCCCTTTAATTCTTTCATAGTTTGCTTAGTTATTGCTAATTGAATAATACTTATTAAAACAAAAAAATGAAAAAACTTAAACGAATACTATGTCTAATAGGTAATTATTTGCCTCCTAAATTAAATTGTTACTTTTATAAACTTGCGGGAGTAAAATTTAATCCTTCTAAAGTTTGGATAGGTAATAAATGTTATTTAGATACAATGTTCCCCGAGAATATAACAATTAAGGATAATGTTTGTATTAGTTTTGGAGTTACTATTGTGTGTCATTTTGATCCCACTAAAGGTATTGAAGATCATCCTATAAATAAATATAAAAAAGAAGTTTTACTAGAAGAGGGTGTTTTTGTTGGACCAAAATCTGTCATAATGCCAGGTGTTATTGTAAAAAAAAACACATTTATTCAGGCAGGAACCATAGTTTCAAAAACAACAACAGAGAATTCAATTATATACGGAAACCCTCAAAAAGAAAAAAAAAACTTAACAAAAAATTTAGTTTCTAAAATAAATAATCAAAATAAAAATTATAATTTTTAAGCAATTATCATTGTCTTAACTTTCATAAAAATTTATTAAATTACAAATCTTTTTAATGTCTTCCTCTAATATCTTATTATGAACTGGTAAACTTAAAACACTTTCATGTAATTGTTCACTATTAGGAAAATCTTTTATATTAAAATTTAAATTTAGAAATCTGACGCTATTTACATACCAAGTGTGTCTAATATCATAGCCAATTTTTAATAATTCTTTGCTTAGAAATTTATTTTTGTTTTTTTTTAATAGTATTTGATATTCTATAAATGAATTAATTTCATAAAAACTAAAATGATTAATAGCTAAACCTTTATTTAAATAAAGTTCATATAATTTAACTTTTTGAATTCTATTATTCATTTTGGATTGTAAAATTTTTAAGTTTTCAATGCCTGCTATAGCAAAATTTTTTTGAAATTTATAATTATAATGTTTTGGCTTTATTTGGAAAAGTTTTGGATAAACACCTGGGTAGATTACTTGATCTATTTTTTTAAACGAGAATTTAAGAACATAAAAAGTGAAAAAATTGAATATATACTTACTGTAAGCAATATCAATTAGCATGCAAAAAAATAATAACTTAATAGATGAAATTAATGAATATTCAGTATTCTTATTTAAATTATTTTCAATTTCTTTTAATTTTATTTTATCTTTGGAATAAATAGCCCCTCCATGAAATGTACAAAGATTTTTCATGACACCAAAACTATAAAACCCATAATCAAAAATTGTTCCAAGAAATTTTTTATGATCTACTTTTGCACCTAAGTGTATTGCTGTATCTTCAACAATTTTTATTTTTTTATTATATTTTCTATGAAAGTTCAAAATATCTTCTTTGTTAGAATAGAGATGAGTAATTACTAATCCTGCCGTTTTATCGTTTATTTTTTTATCTAAATCATCCTCTGATGGCAGTCCTGTTTGTAAGTTTATCTCAACATAAACTGGCTTACCTCCAGCATAAATAATTGCATTTATTACTTCTGTTAAAGTATACGGGGAGATTAATATTTCCTTTTGTTTATCTGATAAGATAACTTTAAAAATATTGTATGCTGCAACTCTACCTTGTGAACTTATCAATATATTATCTGTAGAAAAAAAACTTTTTAAATTTTTTTTGAAAGTAATTTCATTTTTTTCACCTTCATTTAGTATAAAGCTTAAAAGAACTTTTATATAAACTTTTAAAGAAGAATTAATGTTTATTCTTGTTTTTTTTATCATTAATAATTATTTTTTTTGATATAAATCTAGCATGCATCATTAAAAAATAAGTTGGATAATATAGACCTTCTTTAATAGATGAGCCGTCTATAATGTGAATATTTTTAAAGCCAATTAATTCACAATGATCATTTATAATTTTTTTTCCATTTTTATATTTGTTTACAAGTGTGCTCGTGTAATGAACGTCAGAGCCATTGTCAAGAAATTTAAGATTTTGGGGACTAAATTCTAATAAATTAAATTTAAATAAAAAAGAATTTAACTTTTTCTTTAATGTTAATATTAATTTTTTTTTATTAAAATTATCATTAGAATAAATCAAAGTTTTATTTTTTCGCACATCTATAAATGTATTGGAATAGTTTGGAGGTAAAAAAATATTACCAACAAAAATAAATTTTTTGATAAATGTAAATAAAATATTTAATTTACTAATTCTAAAAAAAATATTTGTAAGATTGTTTAAATTAATAAACGTTCCACTAAATTTTTCATTTTTTACATGCACATTTAAACCAAGTAATGGTATACCAAATTTAATTTTATCCCTAAACTTAAAGGGTAGTAAAAATGAAAAATACATTAATTTAAGAGTTGGAGTGTGAAATAATTGGTATTTTTCTGAAGCATTAAGAGTTCTATCGGCTAGTATTGTGGACCCAACAGTGCCTGCTGATATTATTAATTTACTAAATTTAAAATGTAATATTTTTTTTTTATCTGTAATTAATTTATAACTCTTTTTTTTTCTTTTTATATTTTCAATAAAAGTATTAGGTATATAATTAAAGTTTTTATTTTTTAATAAAACAGGTATTTGAAATTTTGCATTATATACATGTTTATTATAGGTACTTAACAAATCTACATTATCATAATCTTTTGCAGTTATTTTTTTTGTACCATATTGTCTGACAGCTAATGGGTGTTTTGAAAAGTATATAGAATTATTTTCTTTAATTAACATTTTTTTAATTATTTTTTGTTTAAAAAAAAAATCAAAAAAACTAAATCTATTTTTACTTATTCCTAATTCTTTATCAATATAATTTTTTTCTTTCAAAATTGATTTACTAAAAGAATAATTTTTTAAATAACTTAAGGTTGGGGTTTCTAAACCAGCACCCCAAAAATTACTTAGACCTCCAGAAATTAATCCACTAGCTAAAAAAAAATTTTTTGTCTTGATGTTATATTTTTTTTTAAATTTTTTTAATGAATCAACAAACATTTTATTATGAAATTTTGGAGATTTTTTTATATCTGGTAATAAATATGTTTTTTGTTTGTATTCAATTTCATCTTTATCTAATGCATTTTCCGAATCAATTAAAAAAACTTTATAATTATATTCCAAAAAAGTTTTAGCTACCATTATAGCTGAAACACCAGACCCAATAATTACAATATTCATAAAGACATAAATTATTTTGTTAATAATCTACAACTATATAATAAAAAAACTTAAGCAAGACAATGTGTTATAAATATAATGAAAAATAATTTTTAAATATAGTATGAGAGAATTTCAAATTTCAGATAATCGAGGGTATGCTTATTCAATAGAAAGTGGTGACAAAAACAAAATTCATTTAGATAATCTAATAGGTTATAACTCAATCTTTAATCATAAAATTATTTACGGAACATTAATTTTTTTTGAAGTTTTAAAGGAATTGGATTTTAAAAAATTAAATCAATACAGCATTAATATACAATTTATAAATGCATTTAAATACAATGAGCCAATTAAATATAAAAAAACAAAAATCTATCAAAAAAATTTTGGACTAGCATATATTCATTTTTCAAAGAAAACTGAATATCAGTTTAATAATGAAAAATTAAAATTAATAAAAACCTTTAATTTAAATAATTTTAATTCTAATAAAAAAATTATATCTGTAGATAAAAAAATAAGAGTTATTTTAAATCATTTATCTTGGTATGTGGGAATGGTAAACCCAGGTAAATATTCATTAATTAATAATATAAATTTAGTACATGATTCTAATATTTTAAAATCAAAAAAACTAAAAATTTATTCAAAAAAAATTCCTAAATTTCCAATTATTAAAAATAGAATTACATTTGATAACTTTATTGTGGAGTTTACAACCGCTATAAGACCACATTTAAAAAAAACAGATACCAAGATTGGTAAGCAGATTAAAAAAATTGCTTTATGTACAAAAATTCCAATTTTAATTTTGGGTGCTAGTAGTGGAATAGGGAAAGAAATATTTGACATTTATAAAAACAATAGAAACATAAATATAATTTCAACTTATAATAAAAACAGGTTTGTTTGTAATAAAAAAAATATAGAAATATTTAAATTAAATATAAAAAACGTAGAAAAAAAAATAAAATTTATTTTTAACCAGTATAGAAAATTAAGAATTTACTATTTTCTTTCTCCAAAAATTTTATATACAAATAATAATTATTACAAAATTAATGAATATAATAATTTTTATATAAAAATTCCAAAAAAAATTATTTCTCTAGTGCCTAAGAACTTAAATTTAGAATTTTTCTATCCATCTACTATCTTAATAAATAAAAAAGAAGATAATGATTATACGAAATCAAAAATAATTGCTGAAAAAATTCTAACAAAATTAAATAAAAATAATATAAAAATAAATATTTTAAGAATAGGTGGGATTAACACTAAGCAAAACTTAAGTTTTTTGAATCAAAAAAATCCAAGTTTTATTAAAAAACTAAATACAAACAATAAATATAAGAAAAAAGTATTCTTCTTATAATAATATTCATATTTTTTTTATAATATTTATATTGGATAAATCAAATTTTTTATTATTTGCAATGATTTCAAATGAATGTTTATTTCTAGCTATTAAATTTAATTTATTAAAATTTTCAAATAAAAGAACATTTTTTTTTGTCTTTAGATATTTGCCTTTAATCTTTTCTATTTTAGCATTTTGACAATAGTCTTTTACAAACTCAATCATAACTTTCTCAATATCTCTTCCCACAACTCTGCAACTCAAAATAAAATCCTCAAGTTTTGCAGATTTATTTTTTATTGATATACTTAAAATTCCAATTATTCCATAGTCTCCAAATTTGTCTTTTGCTCTGATAGTCCATAATTTATTAGATGATTTATTAGTCCAACTATTAAGTTCTTTTTCAGATAGTCTTCGTGTTGATAAATTCATTTGATTTGTTTTATTTAGCAATTGATGAGTTCTAGGTAAATTTTCACTTTTTGCGTTCTCAATAGTTATTTTTAGCTCTAAAGTTTTTAGCCATTGTGAGTGTGATTTTAAATTTTTTTTAATCTTTTCTCTTTTAAATTCTGATTTATATAAATCTGCTCTTTTTTTATCTTCCTTGCTAATAAAACTAGTATCGAAGTACCTAAGTTTTGATAAAAAACTTGAATAATTTACTGGATCTGATGGTAGATTTGGCACTGTTACTTCCGGCAAACTTTCTTTAACATGTGCTCTTTCATAAGGAGTATCATCTAAAAAAACAACTGACTGTAACCCAATATTTAATTCTTTTGTTATATCTAATATATTTTCTGCTTTACTATTCCAATTGATCTTATATGAAACAAAATCATCTAGTTTTAAAACCATTTCAGGATGTTTTTCAATTGCCTCCAGTGCAGTTGATTCATTATTTTTACTACACAAGGCAAGTAAAATTCCATAATTTTTCAATGATTTAATTTTATATTGAAAGTCTTTAAATGCTTCCCCTAAGTAATCATGTCCTCCAATTCTTAGATTTCTCCAACCAACTTCTCCAACTATACCACCCCATAAGGTGTCATCTAAATCTAAGACTAATAATTTTTTAGATAAACCTTTTAATGTTTTAAAAATTGAAACTACATCTAAAACTGCCTCATTATAAAATTCATTAGAAAAAGGGCTCTTTATTAAATACCATAGCTTTGAATTATAAGTTACTTCAGAACCACAATTTATGAGCCATTTAGTAGAGTTTAATAAATAAAAATTTTTCTCTTTATTTATTAGTTCTGACAAATAATAGTTCATATAGGACAAATGATATTCAATACCTAATTTTCTTGAAAACGAAAGAGCAATGCTGCTTTCATTTGGTTCTCTTAAAATCCAATTTGGTATTAATATAATATCAGAATTTTTTTTTACATTTTTTAAACATTTAAAAAAAAAATCAATATCTTTTTTAATTAAATTTTTATTTGCTTTTTCATGATTTAAAAGTTTTTTGAATTCAGGAGATATGGATTCAGGCGTAGACCAAATTAAAGAAATGTCACTTTTTTTTTTAAAAATATTGAGTCTTTTATCATTAAGAATTTGGAAAATTTGGTTATAATTACTATCGTTTATTTGCCATTTAAAATCATTATTATTTTTCAACAATCCAATAAAGTTGGCATGATTAAAACTAGAAATGATATTAATGGAAACCTTATCTTTTGTCATTTTTGAAATTTTTATATAAATAGGACTTTAAAGTTCCAATTGTCTTAAACTCATCAATATCTTTTAGTAAAATATCAAAAGAAAGGTTTAAATTTTTTTCTTTCTTTAAATATTTTTCCAAAATAACAAATAAATTGACTATGTCGATTGAATCTAAATTTGATTTTTTATTGATTAATAAAAATGAGTCCTCATTTTTAATTTTTTTTTTTTTAGGTAAAATTTTGTTTAATTCATCGATCGAATTTTGAATTATTTTTTGCATTAAAAGTTTTATAAATTAATATTATTAAATAGACTATAGCTTAAAATTAAATATTATTAATTAATGTCAGATAATATAGAATTTAGCAATTATAAAAAATATGAAATTTCTAATAAAAATTTAACAATTAAAGAACTTGAAAAAATATCAATTTTTTTAAGTAGAATATTTAAGAAGAGTTTAAATTTTCAATTAAAAAGCAGTTTTTCGGTTCAATTTTTAAATTGGCTTTATAACGAAAATCCAAATGGAAAAGCAATAGTAAACAATGTTTATGAAAATGAAAAAATTATAGCTCATTTCGCATTAGTGCCTATTACAGTGCTATTTAATAACAAGACTTATAGAAGTGCTCTTTCTGTATTTAACGCAGTTGATGAAAATCATAGAAATCTCTATATTTTTCATCAACTAGCTAGTAAAAGTTTTGAGCTTGCAAAGTTAGAAGGTGTAAGATTTATAATGAGTGTTGCAAATGAAACTAGCTCAGAATTATACGTTAAATGCTTTAAATTTAAACTAATTTCACCACTTGCGGTAAAAATAGGTTTTTCAAAGTTTCAAGAAAAAAATAATTCACCACATAAATTTGAAATTTTGAGAGATAAGACAACACTAGAGTGGAGATTAAGAAATCCAAGATTTAAATATCAAATTTATAAAGAAAATGAAAAATATACAATTTATAATAACAACTATAAGTTATTTAAAATGAATATGGGATATATTTCTAGTAAAGGTCTTGATTTACAAAACAATATTATTTCTAAACATGCTTATAATTTAAATCCCTTTAATATGTGGATGGGATTAAATAATAATTTAAAAAAAACAAAAATATCTTTTAATTTTCCTGATATTCTAAAACCTTCACCATGTAACTTTATAATTAAAGATTTAATAACAGAAGAAACTAACCTAAATAAAGAAGATATTAAATTTAATCTAATTGATTATGAAGTTTTCTAAAATAAACTTAGATTTTAAAATTTTTTTTTTAATCCCTTATATTGTTTGGCTGTTATTTATTTTCATTTATATTTTTAATAGCGAATTAATTAAAGCTGGAGAGCTGGATGGATTTATTAAATATGGAAATGATTCTTCAACTTATCTTTTTTATGCTAAAAATTTAACTAATTTTGATTTTTCAAATTTAGATATAGCAAAATTAAGTTATATTGCTTTGATTGCTGTTGTCATGTTTTTAAAATTAAATTTAACAACTGTAATAATTCTACAATTCCTTTCTACAATTATTTCTTCTTTTTGTTTATATTTGATAGGAAAAAAAATTTTCTCTAAATGGGTTGGATTAATATGTTTAAGTTTGTTTTTAACTTATCTTCCTATTCAGCTACGAAATTTTTATCTCTTAACTGAGATGTTATTTATAAACTTTAGTATAATTTTGACTTACCTTGTTTTCTTTAAAAAAGAAAAAAAAATTTTAATTTTACTTATGACAATATTTGTTTTATTTTTAAGACCTCAAAGTTTTTTAATTCTTCTGTCAATTGCACTCTCTATAGTTATATTTTCTAAATTTAATAAGAATTATAATTTTATCCTAAAGTTATTTATAATATTTTTTTTTTCTTTCTTATTATTGATTTTTACATATATCGGAATTAATTATTATAATCTTACAGACTCTCTCTCAAAAGGAATGATATGGGGCTATAGTTTTGAAACAAACTCTTTATGTTATAAAGAATGCATTTCTGGTCTAACAAATCCAAGCATCTATGAAAAAAATATTTTTGGTTTACTGCTATATGTTAAAGATAATTTTTTTATTTTAACCAAAGTTTCTATTTACAAAATAATACTTTATTTCTCAGGTTGGAGACCTTACTATTCTTTTTTACATAACGTATTTATACTTTGTTTTCATATTCCAATATATTTTTTGTTTTGTGTATATTTCTTAAGATTGAAAAAATTTGATCAATTGGAAATTTTTACTCTTTCATACGTTTTGATAAGTGCAATATTTATAGGAGTTACATTTGCAGATTGGAGTGGAAGATTTATTATGTATATTCTACCCTTTATAATGATTTATGCTTCTAAGAGTTTATTTAATTTATTACTAATTTTTAAAGATCAATTAAATACTAAAAAATAATTTAATTATTCTTTAACTGTCACACAATCGAGTCTTACTATTAATTTACAAATTTAGCTAAATCAGGCTTAAAGTACTTAGGGCCCTTCATAACTTTTCCAGATTCATTATAAATTGGTTTGCCATCTTCACCTAATTTACTCATGTTTGAACTTTGTACTTCTTCAAAACACTTATCAAGGTCAATACCAAGCGCATGTCCAGCGCCATAAGTAACATATAATATGTCTGTTAAAGCATCAGCAACTTCCAAAAGATCTTTACTTTCCATTGCAATTTTAAGTTCTTCTAACTCTTCTTTAATTAAATCATATCTAAGAC
>Ga0208646_1001059_pt1 | contig 14440 bp, 14 predicted proteins | sample AntAceMetag02UK8_FD_184762 | JGI IMG/M metagenome (GOLD analysis project Ga0208646, IMG submission 184762) | Saline lake microbial communities from Ace Lake, Antarctica - Antarctic Ace Lake Metagenome 02UK8 (SPAdes) (version 2) | ecosystem: Environmental > Aquatic > Non-marine Saline and...
TTCTTCTTTGAACTTCAGCACCAAAACCTTCCGATCTAGTCTTTTCGTACATATCAATTAAGTTTTCACCCTTTGATCTAAATCCATACTTAACACCATCATATCTTGCTAAATTTGAAGAAGCTTCAGCTGGTGCAACTATATAGTAGGTTGGCAATGCATAATTTGTATGGGGTAGTGAAATTTCAACAATTACTGCACCACAATCTTTTGCATACTCAATTCCTTTAGTCCATAAGTCTTCAATTTCTTTTGGCATTCCATCAACCCTATATTCTTTCGGAATTCCAATTTTTTTACCTTTAATATTATTTGTTAATTCTTTGCTATATTCATTTCTTTTAAAATCAACTGATGTTGAATCTTTTTCATCATAAGTGCTGATGATTTCTTGAAGTAAAGCACAATCTTTTACATCTTTAGACATTGGTCCTGCTTGATCTAATGATGACGCAAAGGCAACAATTCCATATCTTGAGCAGCTACCATATGTAGGTTTTAAACCCACTGTCCCTGTAAATGAAGCGGGCTGTCTAATAGATCCACCGGTATCAGTTCCAATTGTAATAGGTGTTAAATTGGCAGCTAAGGCAGAGGCGGATCCTCCTGAAGAGCCTCCTGGGACCAAACCTTTAGCTATTGGACTTTGAACATTACCAAAAAAACTAGTTTCGTTAGAAGAACCCATTGCAAATTCATCACAATTTAATTTACCAAGTAAAATTGCTCCCTCGTTCCAAATATTTTGAGTAACAGTTGACTCATAAGGTGGAATAAAATTATTTAAAATTTTACTACCCGCCGTAGTTTTTACCCCATCGGTACAAAATAAATCTTTAACTGCCATTGGTACACCTGGAAGTTTCAGATCAAAATTAGGTTTTTCATCAAAGCTTCTTGCTTTAGCAAGTGCATTAGAAAAATCTTCTGTTATGTAAACATTTAGATCTCTAGATTTTTCTCCTCTTTCAATGAAAGCTTTTGTGGTTTCTTCAGAAGATATCTTTTTATCTTTAATATTTTTAACTAATTCAGTTAAAGTTAAGGAAGTAATATCTGACATTATTCAACAACTCTTGGTACCACAAAAAAATCTTCATTTTCCTCTGGTGAATTTTTTAATATTTGATCTCTAATATTTTTACTTTTAACCTCGTCAGTTCTTAACTTTAAAGTAGTCTCTGCAACAGAAGTTAAAGGTTCAATATTATCAGTATTAAGTTCATTTAATTTTTCTATAAAATCAAATATAGAATTAAGGTCCCCAGCCAATTTATCAGCCTTTGCATCATCAACGGAAATTCTTGATAATTTAGATATGTGCTTTATTGTTTTAAGATCAATTGTCATGTGATAATTAAATATGTCGGCAAACTACCACTTAAGTATAAAATATACAATATGATCACAATTGAAGAATTTAAATTAAAACACCCAAATAAAGTAAGATTTATTGGTTTAGATTTAGGATCAAAAAGGATCGGTATCTCTATATGCGATGAAAGACAATCAATAGCCACACCATTTAAAACTATAAATAAAACTAATACTAATGCGCTTATTGAAGAGCTTAAAATAATTATCGAAGAAAATAATATCGCTGGGATAATTGTAGGAAATCCTATCAATATGGATGGAAGTATGGGTAGATCAGCTCAGTCTGTTAATGATGTAGCTTTGAATATTTCGAAATCTATTGATCTACCAGTGATGCTATGGGATGAAAGACTTTCAACGGTTGGTGCTTTTAACCTCTCTAGTTTATTAGACGTTAATGTATCTAAAAGGGTTAAAACTATTGATCAAAATGCAGCTGCATTTATTTTACAGGGTGCTATAGATTATTTAAATAATTAATACTTGCCATAGTCATGGTTAATAGTTATAGAGTTAATTTTAATGGCAACTAAAACAAATAAAGCTATTAAGATCTCTCAAAAACACCTACTCGGTATTCAAGATCTATCCATTAATGACGTTAATCTAATTTTGGATGAGGCTAAGACTTTTATTAAACTTAACCAAAGCGAAAATAAAAAAACAAATATTCTAAACGGGAAAACTCAAATTAATTTATTTTTTGAGCCATCTACAAGAACACAAAGCTCTTTTGAGCTAGCTGGAAAAAGACTTGGTGCAGATGTGATGTCTATGAACATGGCAAATTCTGCAATTAAAAAAGGTGAAACACTTATAGATACAGCAATGACTTTGAATGCTATGCATCCAGATATTATTGTGATCCGACATCAAGATTCTGGAGCATGTAATCTTTTATCTCAAAAAGTAAATTGCGCAGTACTTAATGCTGGTGATGGAAGTCGTGAACACCCTACTCAGGCACTATTAGATGCTTTAACAATTATTAACCGAAAAAAAAAGATAGAAGGTTTAAGAATAGCAATTTGTGGGGATATAACTCATTCACGTGTTGCTAGATCAAATATCTACCTACTAAATATGTTGGGAGCAGAAGTTAATATTATCGCTCCTTCCAACCTAATGCCTGAGGAAATCGAAAAATTTGGAGTCAATACATTTACGGATATGAAAAAAGGTTTAAAGGATTGTGATATCGTAATGATGTTAAGATTACAGAATGAGAGAATGACCAGTTCATTTTTATCATCTAATAGAGAGTACTATGAATATTATGGTCTAACTCCTGATAAACTTTCACATGCAAAGGAAGATGCTCTAATTATGCATCCTGGGCCAATGAACAGAGGAATTGAAATAGATACGAAGTTAGCAGATGATATAAACAGAAGTGTAATTAAAGAACAGGTAGAGTTAGGTGTGGCTGTAAGAATGTCTTGTTTAAAAATATTTTGTAAATAAATGAAAAAACAATACTTTATAAATGCCAATATAATTGATCCTCATAATTCTATTAATGAAAATGGTGGACTTATTATAGGTGAAGATGGCTCAATTGAAGCGGTAGGGAAAAAAGTAAACATAAATAATATACCCTCAAGAGAAAAGTTTATAGATTTAAAAGGAAAATATATATTCCCAGGTTTAGTGGATATGCGTGTTTTTGCTGGTGAACCTGGTTATGAATATAAAGAGAATTTCAGAACCTTAAGCAACGCTGCTCTTGCTGGGGGAGTTACATCGGTTGTAACTATGCCTAACACAGATCCAATAATAGATAACGTTTCAATAGTAGATTTTTTAAAAAGACGTGGAAGAGATAAATCTAAAATTAATGTATTCCCAAGTGCAGCTCTTACAAAAAATATTGAAGGAATTAGTATGACTGAATTTGGTTTGCTGCAAAGTAGAGGCATAATTGGATTTACTGATGGCATAAAAACTATTCAAAATACTCAATTAATGTCTCGTATAATGAATTCAGCTAAAGATCTGGGGACTTTAATTATGCAACATGCTGAAGACTATGATTTATCAAAAAATGGTATGATTAACTCAGGTATAATAGCAACTAAACTTGGTTTATCTGGAATACCTTCTGTTGCAGAGAGAATAATTATTGAACGAGATTTAACATTATTAGAAAATATCAAGTGCAGATATCATATATCTCAAATATCAGCAGGGAAATCTGTTGAAATAATTCAAGAAAGAAAAGAAAAAGTTAAATTCACAACAGGTGTATCCATAAACAACCTTTCATTAAATGAAAATGATATTGGAGATTTTAAAACTTTTTTAAAACTTTCACCTCCTTTAAGAACTGAAGAGGATAGAATTGCACTTGTACAAGGTTTAAACAATGAGACAATTGACGTAATTGTTTCAGATCATAAACCTGAAGATGAAGAACAAAAACGATTAACATTTGCACAGGCAGCGACAGGCGCATCAGGTATTGAAACATTGCTATCTTTAAGTTTAGAGCTGTATCATAATGGTTCTGTAAAATTAGAAACTATAATCAAGGCCCTAACTTCAAATCCTGCTAAAATATTAAAAATTAACAAAGGTAATCTTTCAATTGGTAGCGAAGCAGACTTTTGTATAGTTGATATTGATAAACCTTGGATTGTAAAAAAAGAAAAACTTATCTCAAAATCAAAAAACACCTCGATAGAAGACAAAAAACTGCAAGGTAAGGTCACAAATACATTTGTAAAAGGTGAAGAATTATTTAAATTATAATAATGGAATATTTATTGATTGCATTGAGCTCATATTTACTGGGATCAATACCTTTCGGTTTTCTACTTACTAAAATATTCTTAAAAAAAGACATTAGAGACATAGGTTCGGGGAATATAGGTGCCACGAATGCTCTCAGAACTGGTAATAAATCCTTAGGTTACGCTACATTAGTTTTAGATATAGCAAAAGCAGTACTTCCCGTTTTATATGTAAAGTTTAACTATCCAGATTATGTTTTTATAGCTTCTTTAACTGTATTTTTAGGTCATGTATTTCCTATATGGCTTAAATTTAAAGGAGGCAAAGGTGTGGCTACTTATGTTGGTATACTTTTTTCTATCAACATAATTTTAGGTTTAATATTTATTATTAGTTGGGGTGTCACTTTTCTTGTTTCAAAATATTCATCCCTATCGTCACTTATTGCAAGTTTAGTGGTTGCATTATATCTAATATTTTTTGATAATTATGATTCAATTTTTTTTATAATTATGTTTATTTTGATATTCTATACACATAGAGAAAACGTCAAACGCTTGAAAAATAAAGAAGAAACAAAAACAAAAATTTATTAATTTGACTATCAAAGGCTTTTAAGTAATTTGATTTATAATGAATCTTGTCATAGTAGAAAGTCCAGCTAAAGCAAAAACTATCAATAAATACTTAGGTGATGACTATATTGTGTTAGCAAGTTATGGTCATATTAGAGATCTCCCTTCAAAAAATGGTTCAGTAGATCCTGAAAATAATTTTAAAATGGAATGGGTAGTTGATAGTTTTTCCAAAAAATATTTGAAAAAAATTACAGAAGCGGCTAAAATTTCTACAAAAATAATACTCGCTACTGACCCAGACCGTGAAGGTGAGGCAATTGCATGGCACGTCAAAGAATACTTGAATGAAAAAAAATTAATTAAAGATAAGCATGTGGAAAGAGTTGTGTTTAATGAAATTACAAAGAAGGCTGTAATTCATGGAATTGAAAATCCTAGACAAATTGAACAGTTACTAGTTGATGCTTACATGGCAAGAAGAGCTCTAGACTATTTGGTGGGTTTTAACATATCTCCTATATTATGGACTAAATTACCAGGATCAAAATCTGCAGGTCGCGTTCAATCTGTTGCATTAAAATTAATCACTGAAAGAGAACATGAAATTGAATTATTTAATCCAGAAGAGTTCTGGACTTTAAGTATTAAGTTCAATGATGGAAAAAAAAACTCTCTAATAGCAAGTATCAGTCAACTTGATGATAAAAAAATAGAAAAATTTTCTTTCAAAACTAAAGTTGAAATTAAAAAAGCAATGGATGTAGTAAGATCCAAAAAATTTCAAATAAGCGATATATCTAGTAAGGTTGTTAATAGAAATCCGTCAGGACCCTTTACCACTTCAACCTTACAACAAATGTCCTCTGGAAGATTAGGTTTTGGTGCTTCCCGTACAATGCAAATTGCACAAAAATTATACCAAGGTATAGAGATTGAAGGCGAAACTATCGGTCTAATTACATACATGAGAACAGATGGAACTAACATTTCAAAAGATGCCGTAGATACTTTTAGAGAGTATATAAAAGATGAATTTGGAAATGAATATATGCCCGACGAACCAGTTAGTTATACGGGTAAAAAAGCTAAAAACGCTCAAGAAGCACACGAAGCAATTCGACCAACCGATATTATGAGATCACCAGATTCTGTTAAAAAGTATTTAAGTACAGATCAGCATAAATTATATGATCTAATTTGGAGTAGAGCACTATCCTCTCAGATGCAACCAGCTCAATTTGATAGAAACACAATTACAATAAGTTCCGATGATAACAGAACAATATGTAAAGCAAGTGGTTCTGTAATTAAATTTGATGGTTTTTTGAAAGTTATGAAGGATAATAAAAAAGAAGATGGCGAGGATATACCTCCGGAAATGAAGAAAGGACCAATCAACATTGAAGCGTTATTGGATGAGCAACATTTTACACAGCCTCCACCACGATATTCTGAGGCAAGTTTAGTTAAAAAATTAGAAGAATTGGGTATTGGCAGACCATCCACCTATGCAAGTATAATATCGGTCATATCCACCAGAGGTTATGCGGAGTCTATTAATAAAAGATTTCATCCAACCGATAGAGGTAAATTGATATCGGCATTCCTGGGAAAGCTTTTTTCAAAATATGTAGATTATAATTTTACAGCTGAATTAGAAAATCAATTAGATGACATTACCACTGGTAAAGAAGGATGGATTAAAGTTCTTGAAGTGTTTTGGAAAGATTTTAATCAAAATGTTTCAGATGTTAAAGAAAAAAGAACAAGAGAAGTGTTGGATCTATTAAATGATAGTTTGGGTAGTTTAATTTTTGAAAGAGATAAGGATGGCAATATTAATAGGCAATGTAAACTGTGCAACACAGGCACTATAAGTCTAAAAAATAGCTTCAGAGGAGGTGCTTTTATAGGTTGTTCAAATTATCCTGATTGCAAGTTCACAAGACCACTATCAAAAGCTAAAGCTGCTGCTCAATCACAATTAGCTGAGCCAAAATTCATTGGAAAACATGATAATGGAAATGATATGTATCTAAAAAATGGAAGATTTGGTCCATATATACAATATGAAAAAATTGAAGAAATTAATGAAGAAATAATAGTTGAAACAAAAAAGAAAAAGAAAACTAAAAAAAATAAAACAGAAAAAATAAATGATAATTTAAAAAATATATCTATACCAAAAGGAATTTCTCTAGATAGTGTTGATCTTGATAGGGCAAAATTCTTATGTTCATTACCTAAAAGGTTAGGTATTAACCCTGAAAATCAAAAGGATATAATATTAAATTCAGGAAGATTTGGTCCATATTTAAAATGTGAAAATAAATCAGCTAGAATTGAAAATGTTGAAGAAATTTTTTCAATTGGCTTAAATAGAGCAATAACTTTAATAGCAGAGGCAAAACCTGGCAGAATGTCAGCGTCAATCATCAAAGACCTTGGTGAGCATCCAGAAGACAAAAAGCCTGTTAGGGTAATGAAGGGTCAATATGGACCTTACATTAAGTATAAATCTCTTAACGCAACAATACCTGAGGAAAAAGACCCATTAGAACTTAATATGGAAGAGGCGCTAATATTGATTGAGAAAAGAAAGGAATACGATAAAAATAAAAAAGGTAAAAAAAAAAAGAAAAAATGAAAAAAATAATATTTATAATTATAATAACCTTAATTTCTAATATTAAAAATTCTATAGCTGATACAATTGACTGTGCGCAGTTTGAAAAACTCAGCCCAAAATACTTAGAATGTGCAACAGTTAACCTTAAAGAAAAAACAAAAGAAATTAAATTAAAAGCAACTATTGGCGCAAAAGAACTAAAAGATAAAGCTGCTGAAAATGCTAAAGATAGTAAAGAAAAATTTAACAAATCAACATTTAAAGAAAAGCTTGTTAAATTTAAAAATAGTAAAACATTAACAGAGTTTATGGAGAAATAAAAATGTCGTATGAAAATAAAATAAAAGAGTTAAATTTAGAATTACCTGAAGCAAGAGACCCTGTTGGCTCATATGTGGCCTCAAAAATAATAGGCAAAATGCTATTTATATCTGGTCAAATTTCCATATCGGCAAATGGAGAATTAATAAAAGGAAAAATTGGTAAAGAATTGAAAACAGAAGATGGTTATGAAGCTGCTAAAAGATGCGGTTTAAGCATTATCTCCCAGGTAAAAAAATCTTGCAATAACGATCTTTCAAAAATTAAATCATGTATAAAATTAACTGGTTTTGTAAATTCCACAGAGGATTTTACGGAACAACCTAAGGTAATTAATGGGGCTTCAGATTTAATTGTATCAGTTTTTGGAGATGCTGGAATGCATACAAGAGCAGCAGTTAGCACAAATAGTTTGCCACTAGGTGTTTCTGTGGAAGTTGATGCAATTTTTGAATTAAATTAAGAACCTATTGCAAAATACTTAATCTTCAGCTCTTTCATTTTTTTAGGTGAATAAATGTTTCTCATATCAAAAATTTTATAATTTTTATTTTTAACATCCCTCTTAAAGTTAATTGATTTAAAATCATTCCATTCTGTGTGAACAATAATTAAATCTGAATTTGAAATTGCTAATTTAACATCATTAGAAAAACTTACGTTTTTAAATTTATTAAACTCAGTCTTCTCACCCGTTGGGTCAAAATAATTTATTTTTGCACCTTTTTTAAGTAAAGAAGGTATCATTGATAAGCAAGATGAATCTCTCATATCATTCGTATTAGCTTTAAAGGTAACACCTAAAAAACATATTTTTTTATTTTTAACTTTATTGTTCAATATATTAAAAACTCTTTTTAATAATAAAGATGATCTATTATCATTAGATTTAATTACGGATTTAATAATAGAAAGATTTGATTTAAATTTATTACTTATAGCGACAATAGCTTTTGTGTCTTTTGGAAAACATGAGCCACCATATGCCGGTCCTGCTCTTAAAAAACGGCTACCAATTCTCTTATCTAGACCCATACCAATTGATATATCTTCAACGTTAACATTTATCTTTTCGCATAAATTTGATAACTCATTAATAAAAGTTATTTTTGTAGCCAAAAAAGCATTAGAGGCGTATTTGATTAATTCTGCAGCCTTTCTTGAGGTGTTAATATATTTTGTTCCTTTGGATATAAGTGGTGAATAAAGGTTTTTTAAAGTTTTATTTGATCTTTTGTTATCAGTTCCAATAACAACTCTATCAGGATAATTGAAATCCCTTATGGCCTCACCTTCCCTTAGAAATTCAGGGTTTGAAACTACAGAAAATAATTTTTTTGGTATTTTTTTTGAGATTATTTTATCAATTTGATCACCTGTAGTAACTGGTACAGTAGATTTGGTAATAATAATTTTAAACTTAGAAATAGATTTAATAATTTCTTTAACAACGTTGTAAACTTGCCTCAAGTCAGCATCACTACTATTTTTTTTTGTAGGTGTACCGACGCATATGAAAATGATGTCAGATTTTGATACAGATTCTTTTAAATTTGTGGAAAATTTTAATCTTCCATTTTTAAGATTTTTTACAACGAGTTCATCTAAGCCTGGTTCATATATTGGAATAATTCCTTTTTTAAGATTATCGATTTTATTTAAATCTTTATCAACACATATAACATCATTACCAAAGTCAGAAAAGCATACACCACTAACTAACCCAACATAACCTGTGCCTATCATACAAAGTTTCATATCTTCGATATTTCCAAAGTTGAATTAATATAACCTTTCATTGTTCCACAATCTAAATATTTACCTGAAAAATTATGACCTATAAACTTATGGTTCTCATTTATTAAAGATTGAATAGCATCAGTAATATGAATTTCATTACCTTTGCCCGGTCTAAGTTTTAATAATTTATTAAAAATTATTTTAGGTAAAATATATCTACCAATAACAGCATTATCAGATGGCGCTAATTTAACAGAGGGTTTTTCAACAACATTTTTAATTGTAAAATTATTCATATCAACTTGTTTTTTAATGTTATAAATACCCCATCTTGAAACCTCATTTTTATTTACTTTCATACTAGCCATTACAGATGAGTTATATTTTTTATGAATGGCAATCATTGCTTTTGAGCAATTATTTCTAATTATTAAATCATCGGGTAACAGCATAAGAAAATACTCATCTTTAATATACTTTTTGGTTTTTAATACAGCATCTCCTGTTCCAAGTGGTTTATCTTGAAAAACAAATTTAATCATTTTTTTATATTTTAATATTTTTTTATATTCTTTGATGATCCTCAGGTCTTTTTTTTTTTTAATTATATCTTTATAAAATTTATCGTTATAAAAATATTTTTTGATCATTAATTTTTTTTGAGAAATAATAAAAATAACTTCTTTAATCCCCGCATCAATACATTCATCCAAAATATATTCTATTCCAGGCTTTCCATTAATAGGTAATAATTCTTTAGCAAAAACACTCGTGAGAGGTAACAACCTCGTTCCAAGACCTGCTAAAGGAATAATAGCTTGTTTAATCATATAAATGTTTTACTTATTAATATTATTATTACAAATGAAATTAATAAGACAAATAGCAGATTTAAATAAGGCAATTAACAAGGAAAAGGAATTGGGATTTGTTCCTACGATGGGTAGTCTGCATAAAGGCCATGCATCACTTGTTAATATATCTAAAAAAAAATGTAAAAGAACTTTAGTAAGTATTTTTGTTAATCCAACTCAATTCAATAATAAAAATGACTTCAAAACATATCCACGAAACCTCAATAAAGATATTAAGTTCCTTAAGAAATTAAAAGTTGATTATCTTTATATTCCTTCTGTAGATCAAATTTATAATAATAAGCAGACCCATAAAATTATATTAAATAAATCGCAAAGAATACTTTGTGCAAAATTTAGAAAAGGCCATTTTGAAGGAGTACTTGATGTTTTAAATCGGTTTACTAATCTAATAAGACCAAAAAAAATTTTTATGGGTGAAAAAGATTTTCAACAATTTTTTTTAGTTCGTAACTTTATTGAAAAAAAATATAAAACTAAAGTTTATTCCTGTAGAACAATCCGAGATATAAATAAAGTAGCACTATCATCAAGAAATTCTTTATTAAATAAGCAGAATTATACAAATGCTGGGATGATCGCAATTCAATTAATTAATCTAAAAAAATTAATAAAAAATAATGTTAGATATAAAAATTTAATTAAGAAAATAACATCTAGTCTTGTAAAAGAATTTAATATTAAAATTGAATATTTAGAATGTAGAAACTTATTTAATTTAAGTGCAAATTTTAACAATAAGCCATTCAAATTGTTTGTTGCTTACTATTTAAATGGTGTTCGACTTATAGATAATTTTTAAAAAAAATAAGCACTTACTCCTAAAAATGATACAAAACCGATAACATCAGTAATTGTTGTTACAAATACACTTGATGCAATTGCAGGATCAATACCCATTTTTTTTAAAGTTATTGGTACAACAATACCAAATAGACCAGCTACCATCATTGTGACAATCATTGACATGGAAATAATTAATGAAAGTAAACTATCATGAAACCACAATTGTACTATCAGAGCACTAATTATTGCAAAAATAATTCCATTCAAAACTCCTATATTAAATTCTTTTAAAATATTTTGTGTAAAGTTATTTTTGGTTAAATCATTTGTTGCTAAAGTTCTAACTGTGATTGCCAAAGTTTGCATACCAGCGTTACCACCCATAGAAGCAACAATTGGCATTAAAAAAGCTAATACAACCATCTGTTCAATTGTTGCACCAAATAAACTAATTATCCAGGTAGCTAAAAATGCTGTAAATAAATTTAATAATAACCAGTTAAATCTTCGTCTAGTTTTTTTAAAAACCCCATCTGTAATTTCTTCATCCCCTACTCCGGCTAGCCTTAGAGTGTCCTCTTCTGCTTCCTCTTTAAGTACAGTTAAGACATCATCATACATAATCATACCAACTAATTTGTTTGTTTTATCTACTACAGCAGCAGAATTTAAATTATAATTTTCAAACACGTTACCAACTTCTTCTTTATCCATATCAACTGGAATTAATAATTGAGATGCAGACATAATAGAAAGCATCTTAGCTTCACGAGAAGTTGTTAAAACTTTAGATGAGGGGACGGTTCCAATTGGTTTAAAATCTTCATCAATTATAAAAATTTCAAAAAACTCAGCAGGAAGATCTTTGTTTTCTCTTAAATAATCGATCGTTTGACCTACAGACCAGTTACTGGGTACCGCTGTAAACTCTCTTTGCATTATTCTAGCGGCTGTATCTTCCGGATAACTTAAACTTTCTAGTAAAGCAAAACGATCTTTAGGTGGTAATGAGCTTAATATAGCATTTTTATTTTTTTCATCTACATTTTCTAAAATTGTTATTGCATCATCAGACTCTAGGTTTTTTAAAAGTCTTACGATAGTTTCTGGTGAAAGATATGCTATGATCTCAGATTGTACTGATACATTTAATTCAATAAAAACTTGAGGGTCAATATTGAAATTGTTAAGTTTAATTAAATTTTCTCTGTCATTTTGACTCAAGTGTTCAATTATATCAGCTGCATCAGCTGGGTGCATTTCATTAAAAGAATTAGTAATAAATTGAGCATCGTTATTAGTAATTTTAGATGTAACGATTTTTATGTACTCTTTATTAAATTCGAAATTAACTTTTTTATCTTTTATTTTTTTTATTAAAGACATAAATTTACCTATAAATCAGTTTTGCACTTATTAATGTATAGTAAGAATAATACAATTTATAAATGAATATAGAAATAAAAAAGTCAATAAAACCAGTGAAATATCAAGATGCAATAAAATTCCTAGAAGAAAGATTGCTACAAATTAATGCTGGTAAAAAAGAAGATTTGATTTGGATATTGGAACATGAAGAAATTTATACGGGTGGTACTAGTTATAAAGAAGATGAAATTCTCAATAAGGATATAAAACTAATCAAAACAAATCGCGGTGGCAAAATTACTTACCATGGGCCAGGTCAATTAATTTGTTATTTTGTAATAGATTTAAAAAAGAGAAAAAAAGATATAAGAAAATTTATAACTTTAATAGAAAAGACCATTATTGAAAGTTTATCAGAATTTAATATTCCATCATTTGGTGATACAAAAAATATAGGCATTTGGACAAATCATAAGGATAAGATAAGTAAGGTTGCGGCCATAGGGCTTAGGGTAAGTAAGTGGATAGCATATCATGGTTTCGCAATTAATATTGATAACGATCTTTCCCATTATAAAAATATAATTCCATGTGGCATTACAGATAAGGAAGTCATTAACCTTAAGAAAATATACAACCAAGATTATAAAAATTTAGGTGATATAGTTATAGATAAATTTTCTAAGAATTTGGAAGTCTAAGTCTTTTTGTCTCCAAGAGTTTTTTAAAGTAGTCTGGTAATAAAGCTTTGTATGTGTATTTTTTATCATTAATCATAAATTTAATTTGATATGAATGAAGCATCAAATTTTTATTTATAGCCTTATCTGTGTTACTAAATTTATATTTTTGATCACCATAAATTGGACATCCAGCAGCATAAAGTTGTTTTCTTAACTGATGTTTTCTTCCAGTTATTGGTTTCATTTCAACAAGACTACATATGGAGTTTTTATCCAATACTTTATAAAGTGTTCTTGCTTTTTCAACTATTTCTTTATCATTGTCATATCTTGTTAAATCATCATTCCATTCACCTGAATCTTTCTGTAGTTCACCATGACATATTGCCAAATAAGTTTTATGGACCTTTCTTAATCTGAATAAAGAGGTCAATAATTGAGCTGACTCCCTATGTTTGGCCATAATAAAAACTCCTGAAGTGTCCTTGTCTAATCTATGAACAGAAAAAGGTTTTGTATTTTGAAAAATTTCACTACGTGCAAAAATATCTACAAGATTTTTTTTTGATTTAGTTCCACCTTGAACTGAAATACCAGCACTTTTATTTAATACAATAAAATCATCATTATTATCAATTATCAAATCTTCATTCTCTTTGATAACTTCCTCAGAGGGTACAAATTTAATTGTTTTTTGAACAATAGTTTCTTTAAAATCAAAGTTAAAAAGATCAATGGTATCTCCTGTTTTAACTTTATGAGAACTTTTTACTTTTTTATTATTAATTTTAACCTTTCCACTCTTTAAGCTTTTTTCAATTAAGCCTTGAGGGTAATTGCCTAGATTATTACGTATCCATCTATCTAGGCGCATATCGTTAAACGTTGATTCAACGTTAAATGACTTTTTCATGATGGTATAATTTTATATAAAAAATTAAGCAGTAGTTATTTTTTTCTCTTCTGTTTTATCTTTTACAGTATCTTTTATCTTTTTATCAACTCTTTTAGCTTCAACATCTCTGTCTACAAATTCTATCACTGCCATTGGTGCATTATCTCCGTATCTAAAACCAGCTTTAATAATTCTAGTGTATCCACCGTTTCTAGCCGTATATCTTTTAGATAAAGTTTTTTTGACTTTATTTGCTGAGGTAATGTCTTGAAGTTTTGACATTAACATTTTAGTAGTTTGTAGAGTTTCTTTCTTACCTAAAGTTATGATTTTATCAGCTTGAGGTTTTAAGAATTTAGCCTTTGGAAGTGTTGTGGTAATCTGCTCATACTTTATTAAAGAATTTAACATATTCTTTAATAAAGCTTTTCTATGCTCAGAAGTTCTATTTAACT
>Ga0208646_1001079_pt1 | contig 14213 bp, 15 predicted proteins | sample AntAceMetag02UK8_FD_184762 | JGI IMG/M metagenome (GOLD analysis project Ga0208646, IMG submission 184762) | Saline lake microbial communities from Ace Lake, Antarctica - Antarctic Ace Lake Metagenome 02UK8 (SPAdes) (version 2) | ecosystem: Environmental > Aquatic > Non-marine Saline and...
CCCCTCGTCCAGAATAAAGTCTTCCTATGTCACCTGTATTTAACTCTCTTTTGTTGGCATCATTTGGGTGAACTAATAATAAATCTTCAGAAACTATATTGATATTACTTGTACGTCTTGTCATCGTAGCAGCATTGTAGTGTTGTAGAACTCTACTAGTTGTTAAAATTAATGGGTATTCTTTTTTATTTGTTTCTATTTCTGTGGATTCTTTCCAGTCAAAATTTTTAAGACGTCCTTTTCCAAGTTTGAAAGTTTCTTTATGCAAAATTTGTGTATCTGTTCCATCTTCTTGAACTGGCCATTGTAATCCCATTTTACCGAGTCTCTCTCTTGTTACCCCTTTAAAGAAAGGAACAACATCAGCTATTTCTGCTAGAACTTGATCAGCGTCATATTCAGGTTGATCAAAGCCTAATTTTTGCATCATGTCTGTCACAATTGTTCCATCAGTTTTAGTACCAGGCAAAGGAGGTACAGCTCGATTGACTCTTTGAATTCTTCTTTCTGTATTAGTAAAAGTTCCATTTTTTTCTAAGAAAGTTGTTCCAGGCAATACTACCGTTGCAAGTTTTGCTGTTTCACTCATAAAAATTTCTTGAACTACTAATAACTCTAATGAGTTCATTGCATCAACAACATGTGCACTGTTAGGATCTGTTTGAACAATATCCTCTCCAATAATCCAGACAGCTTTAACATCTTTATTAATTGCCCCATCAAACATTTCAGGAATTTTTAATCCTGCTTTTGTTGGGTGAATTACTCCATACTTTTCAGTATAAAAATCTTGATTTTTTTTGTCTGCAACCTCAAAGTATCCAGCTCCTTGGTGAGGTTGACAGCCCATATCAGCAGCTCCTTGAACATTATTTTGTCCTCTTAATGGGTTAACACCAACACCTCTTCTACCAATATTACCTGTAATCATTGCAAGGTCAGCAATTAACATTACTGTTTTAGAGCCTTGTTCTTGCTCTGTAACACCTAAACCATGGAATTCCATAGAGTTTTTAGCTGTTGCATAAGCAATTGCAGCTTCTTTAACTAATTGTTTATCAACACCTGCAACTTTGGCTAGTTGATTCATATCTTGTCTCTCAATTTCTTTAATGAAATTTGCAAAACCTTCAGTTCTATCTCTAACAAAGTCTTTATCATAAAGATTTGCTTTCAATATAAAATGCAACATCATGTTCAAAACAGCTACATTAGTTCCTGGTCTAAGTTTAATGTGATAATCAGCTAGTTTAGCTAGTTCCGTAGTAATGGGATCTAGTACTATTAATTTTTTACCCTTCATTACTTGTTGTTTTATTTTTGCTCCAGTAACTGGGTGAGCATTTGTTGGATTTGCTCCAATAACCATAAATAAATCAGCATAATAAATATCTTCTGTAGAATTCGTTGCGGCACCAGTTCCAAAAGTTTGTTGCATTCCCCAAGCAGTTGGTGAGTGACAAATTCTTGCACAGCAATCAATATTATTAGTTCCTATTACTGCTCTAATCATTTTTTGGAAAACATAATTTTCTTCATTAGTACATCTTGCAGAAGAAATACCTGCAACTGCGTCTGGTCCACTTTCTCTTGTAATTCTATTTAATTCTTTTTTAATAAAGTCATATGCTTCGTCCCATGATGCTTCTTCAAATTTACCATTTCTTTTAATTAAAGGAGTTTTTAATCTGTCAGGGTGATCATAAAATCCAAAAGCATATCTTCCTTTAATACAAGTGTGACCTGCATTAACCTCAGATTCTTTAGGGGTAGAAATTGCAACAACTTTATTATCTTTGATTGACGCTTCCAAATTACATCCCACTCCACAATAAGAACAAGTAGTTCTAACTTTTTCATCTACAGCAACAGATTTTGATTGAAAAACATCAGAGATAGCGTCTGTTGGACATGTGTGTGCACAAGCACCACAAGATACACAAGACGAGTCTCCAAATAATGCATCATTATCTGTTGTGATTTTAGATTCAAATCCTCTACCACTCATTGTTAAAACAAAAGATCCTTGAATTTCGTCACAAGCACGAACACATCTTCCACAGTTAATACAGTTATCCAAATTCATTCTCATATAATCATGAGAAGTATCTTTCTTAATACCCTTATGTTGTTTTGGACTGTTATATCTATGATTTGATATACCCAAATCATTTGCAACATCTTGAAGTTCACAATTATTATTTACTTCACAAGTATCACATTCCATTGGGTGGTCTGTTAAAACTAGTTCGACAATATTCTTTCTTAACTCTGTTAAACTTTCGTTGTTAGTAAAAATATATTGGTTTTCAGCAACTGGTGTATGGCATGATGCTACAACTTTAGTTGGACCATCTTTTACTAGAGCCACTTCTACAGAACAAACTCTACAAGCACCATAAGGGGCTAAATTTGGATCATCACAAAGTGTAGGAACTTTTTTTTCACCTAAATAACTTTTTACAAAATTTAAAACAGAGGTATGGTTTGGACCAATTTCATATGGTTTACCATCTATGTATGCGATTTTTCTTTTTTCTGAGCTCATTAATTATCTTTCACCATATCATCCTTCATTTCATCACCAAAATATTTTAATATATTCATGATAGGAGTAGGAATTGCTCCACACAAAGCACATAAACAGCCTTTTTGCATAGTCACAAGTAGCTCATTCAGTAATTTTAATGGAATTTTAGCAGTTTTATTCTTTGCTTGATCAAACATTTCTTTACCTCTGTAAGAACCAAGTCTACCGGGAAAGCATTTTCCACACGATTCTTCAGCAGAAAACTCAAATAAATGATGAATATATTCAACCATAGGAAAGTCTTTTGGAATACTTACTATACTTGCGTGTCCCAACATAAAACCAGCAGCAGTAAATTCTTGAAAATCTAAATTTAATTTTTCAACCTCGGTAATAGGAATTACACCTCCTAATGGACCTCCAATTTGTAATGCTTTAATAGGCTCTTTAAAACCACCACCAATATCATTTAAAACTTTTTTCATTGGTGTTCCCATTTCAACTTCGTAAACACCTGGATTGTTGAAAAAACTATCAAAGCAGACTAATTTGGTTCCAGCAGATTTTTTATTTCCAATTGCAGAAAACTTATCAGCTCCATTAATCAATATTCCTGTAGCAGCGGCTAATGTTTCAACATTATTTACAACAGTTGGTTTCTTGTAAAGACCTTCAGTAACAGGGAAGGGAGGTCTAACATCTACTTCAGCTCTTCTACCTTCAATTGATGCAATCAATGCTGTTTCTTCTCCACAAATATAAGCACCTTGCCCAATACAAATGTTTAAATCAAAAGAAAATTTAGTTCCTAAAATATTTTCACCAAGCAAGCCTGCTTTTTTTAAAGAATTGATAGCACCATTTATTGCTTCAATAGATTTTGGATATTCACCTCTTATATATAAAACACCTTCATCACTTCCAATAACATATCCACAAATAATCATTCCAAATAAAACTTTTAATGGCTGATCTTCTAATAAATATCTATCAGAGAAGGCACCCGAGTCACCTTCATCCGCATTGCATATAACATATTTTTTTTCAGAGGGAGCTTTTCTACAAAAATCCCATTTCATTCCTGCTGGAAAACCAGCACCACCTCTACCTGTTAAATTTGAATCTAATAATGATTTTATAATTTCTTGCTTATCAGTATTAATAAACTTACTTAAGGTATCTTTAAATTGATCTAAATTTGAAAGTTTATCATCCATTAAAAAACTTGTTGAAGCAAAACTTTTTGAGAAAAATTTTTCTTGCGTAATTTTTTCTCCTTTGATTATTTCATCTATTTTATTGATATCATTGCCGGCATAGTTTTCACCATCATAATGAAAGGCTTTATTTTCATAACAGTGACCAAGACAAAACATTTCACCAACTTTATCATCACCTAGTTTTTCTTTTAATTTTTTCTTTAAAGGTTCCTGTGTTCCAGAACACATGCAAGCACTTCCGTTACAAACAAAGGCTTTCTTGGCTCTGTGAGCCGGTCTTAAAAATTCATAAAAACTCTCAGCACCATGAATAGTGGATACACCTATATGATATTCATTAGCTATTTCTTGAATGCCACTTGCATCTTTAGAGTTTAGGGATCTTTCAGAGATTTTCTCAAATAGATTTTTCTTTAAACCAATTCTACCTGATAAGTTACTTATATTTTTTGACACAATTTACCCTGTTAAAATTTTCTAATTTTTTATTATAATTCTTTCATTATTACTATAAATATTAAAGCTATCCTCTTTTACAAAACCAACTAATGTCATGTCAAACTTATTAGCCAAATCTATAGCGAGACTGGTTGGCGCACCTACGCCAATTAAGACACCTATATTTGCCATGAGTGCCTTTTGAACAAGGTCAAAGTTGAGCCTTCCAGAACAGGTTAGAAATTGAGAACTATTATCAAGTAAATTTTCTTTTAATACAAATCCAATTAGCTTGTCCAAAGCATTATGTCGTCCTACATCCTCTTTTAAGGCAATAATTTCCCCACTCGCATTAAATAGCCCACTAGCATGAATGCCGCCAGTCTTTGAAAATTCAGATTGGTTTTGTCTTAATATATCTGGAGATTTCATTATAATTTCATGATGTATTTTAGGGATAGATTTTAATATTTTATCTTTCTTAATAATTTCTAAAGATTCAAGAGATGTTTTTCCACACACCCCACATGAGGAATTAGTCAAAAAATTTCTTTTGATTTTATCAATGTCTATATTCTCTGAATTATTTATTGTAATAATAACTTTATTTTGTAATTTATATTGTCCAACAGGCTCGCCACTAGCTTCAATATTTTCTATATAGCTAATTTTTTCAATTACTCTTTCATTAAAAAGAAAGCCAGTGACTAAATTTTCATCATCTCCAGGCGTTCTCATCGTAATAGATATAGTATTTTCTATCCAATTTTCTTTATCTTTATATTTGAGTATTATTTCAAGTGGTTCTTCAATGGATATTTGATCATTAACCTCTTTCGAATTATTAGATCTAAATTTTGTGACTTTATAATTAGAATTCATTTAGTTAGTATATTTAAACTGGCTAAATTTGAAACAACGAAAAGATTAGCTTTTCCAACTATAGAACCAAAAATAATTGGGTTTAATAAAAAATCATATGAAACTGCACCAAGTATTATAACAATAGGATTTCCTCCTGCTGGTGGGTGAGTTACACCAAGCAGTATCATTACAAAAATACCAAGACCTACAGCAATAGCTATTTGTAAAAATTGATCAACCGGTAAAAATTTTAAAATTAATACACCAACTATAGATGTTACTAAGTGTCCAAAAAAAACATTTTTGGGTTGAGCAAAAGGACTTTCTGGATATCCAAAAAGTAAAACCATAGAAGATCCAAATGATCCAGCTAAAAATAACCCATAGGGAGTTTCAAAACTTAAGAATGAAAGGGTACCAATTGTGATTATTGAAAATATTAAGGCATATAGAGCTCTGTTAAAGTTTTCTTTTATTGTATTTATCATATTCTTTTATTTATATTGTTAGTGTTATTTTTAAAGCTTTAGGGCTTTTGAAATAGTTTTAAAAGGAAGCAATAAACATTCTTTTCTAGAAATATTTTCTGGATTCATTATTTTTTTAAAATCTTTTAAATCATTTATATTATTTTTTTTTAATTGATCAAAATTTTTATCAAAGAAAAGCTCTGCATTTAAGACAAAATCTGAAATTTTTTCTATCGGAACTTGCATAACCCATCGCGAAAGTAAACTTACAGAAGCTTGACAGTAAACACATGATCTACACTGATACCCCATATCTTGAACTATATTGTCTTTGACTATCAAGCTAATTTCCATTTCATCACCGCATAATGGGTTTTTGTTCTTTGATTGATGTGTATGATTCTTAACCACTTTGTGGTTTTTGGTATTAGATGCAATTTCTAAAATTTCTAAGTCCATTATAATTCTTTAATTAAGAGATTAATGTTTTATATTTTGATTTATGGAACATAACAATATTTTAGCTGTTGTGCTAGCGGGTGGAAAGTCAAAGAGATTTGGCGAAGATAAAAACCAGACAAAACTTGGTGATAAAACATTGTTAGAGCACGTTTTATTAAAAATTATCAATAGATATGAGGAGATACTTATTGTCTCAAGCCATAGCATAGATACAAAAAAAACAAAAAATGTAACAATAATTCCTGATTGTTTTGATGACTTTGGACCATTAGCAGGAGTTCTGAGTGCCATGAAATGGGTTAAAGAAAATCAAAAATCATATCAGTGGATTGCAACATTTCCATCTGACACACCTTTTTTTGAAACATCAATTATTGATGAATACCAAAAAAAAATTAAACTAAAAGATAGTCTGTTGTATTTTGTTAAGTCAAACAACAAAAGACATAATATTTTTGGCCTATGGTCAATTGAATTATTGAAACAACTTGAAAATGATTTGATTAATAATAATTTTAGAAAAGTAGAGGATTGGGCAAATAAAATAGGAGTAAAAACGATTGATATTGAGCCTAAAAAATTCGATCCTTTTTTTAATATAAATACCAAAGAAGATTTAGAAGAAGCAAAAAAAATACTAAAAAAAAATTAAAATGATTACTTATAAAGAAGCTAAGAAAATCTTAATAAAATCAAAGATAAAAATTAAAGATGAAATTATTAATTCATCAAAGTCATCAAATAGGGTTAATGCATTAGATATTTACTCAACTGTAAATTATCCAGCAGGAACTAATGCTGCATTTGATGGTTTTGCTATTAACTCAAAAGATACAAGCAAGTTAAATAAAAATAATTCACAAAACTTTAAAATTTTAAAAACTATATCTGCGGGAGATAATCCGTCATTAAAAAAAATAAATAAGTTTGAAGCTGTCGAAGTAATGACAGGTGCACTTATACCTAAAAATTTTGATACTATAATTCCAATAGAAAAAATTGTTTTTAATAAAAATAAAAAATTTATCTTAATTAATGAAAAAATAAAAAATAACCAACACATCAGATATGCTGGATCAGATTATAAAAAAAGAGACTTGATAATTAAAAAAGGTACCATAATTCAACCTTCTCATATATTAGCTTTTAAAACATTGGGCATTGCAAATATTAAAGTTAAAAAAAAGCCCAATATTTTATTTTTTTCAACAGGAAATGAAATTTCTAATAATAGTGATATTGCTAATTGGAAAGTTAGAAACTCTAATAGTCATTACATAAAATCTTTATCTAGTAATTTTTTATTTAACTTTATAGATGGTGGAATTTTAAGAGATAAGGATGCTAAACTTTTTCAAAAAAAAATAGAAAAAAGTTTTAAATCTAAAGTAGATATTATAATTACGTCTGGCGCTGTATCTGCTGGTAAACATGATTTTGTTCCATACATAATTAAACAATTTAGTTTATCTAATTTTTTTAAAGGTGTCTCGATTAGGCCTGGTAAACCAGTATTGTTTGCAAAATTTAAGAAAATTGAAAAAGCTATTTTTGGGTTACCTGGTAATCCTATTTCTTCATCTGCCTGCTTTAGGTTTTTTGTTTACCCTTATCTGCTTAATATTCTAGGGGTTAAAGCTGAAAAACCATTTAAAGCTAAATTAAAAAATGGTTATTCTAAGAGTAAAAAGATTATTAGATTTTTAAAGGCAAAATTAACTTCAACTAATGATGGAAAAATAGAATTACAGGTTTTAAAAGGTCAAGAATCTTTCAGAATCAAATCATTTGTGGTGTCAAATGTATGGGGTTTATTCAAAGATGGACAATCTATATTCAAAAAAGGGGAGCTAATTGATTGTTACTCTCCCATTGGCTCAAATATTAATATCTTTAATTAGACCTCATTTTTATTGTAGTGCTAAATAATTACCATTAAATATCAAATTTATGATTGAGCTAAAAAATGAAAAAATTGCAATTCCAGTAGTTTTATTAGCGGGTCTTATATGGTCCTTTGGACCTTTAGTTGTAAGATACATGGATCAACCCAATTTAGTTCCTTGGCAATATATTTTTGCAAGAGGTCTAACAATCTTTTTAGTTTTAAACCTTTATCTTTTTTTTGAAGAAGGAAAAGATTTTTATAAAAATTATTTAAAGATTGGAATGTCAGGTGTTCTTGGTGGAACTGGACTAGGTATTGCAATGATTACGTTTATTTACTCAATAACAAATACTAGTGCAGCAGTTACTTTACTTTGTCTGGCTGCAATGCCATTTTTTACAGCTTTATTAGGTTTTTTATTTTTAAAAGAAAAAATTTCACTCAATGTTTGGATAGCAATTATAATTGCTACGATTGGAATAATAATAATAGCTATTGGTAACACTGAAAAAAATTCATTATTAGGGCTTATTTTTGGAATGACTTCCTCTATAGGGTTTTCTGTCTTTTCAGTTACCTTAAGATGGAAAAAAGAAACTCCAAAATTTACAACTGTAGCTTTTGCTGGTCTTTTTTGTTTTGTGGTTGCAACAATAGTTATTTTAACTAATGATATGGTTTTTCTGTCCACAAGTTATAATGGAGCACTATTCTCTTTACATGGCACTTTAGTTTGTATGGGTTTAATTTTATATTCTATTGGATCAAAAGCTATACCAGCTGCAGAGCTTACCTTACTTTCATTAACAGAGGTTATAGGTGGAATTTTTTGGGTATGGATTCCAATTTTGGGTGTAAATGAAATTCCTTCTACAAACACTATAATAGGTGGGTTCTTTCTTTTTATGTCTATCATTTATTATAGTCTTACGATTAAAACTAATAGACGATTTATTGCACTTAATTAATTAAAATGGAAAGACCGGATTTTTTTACATTAAAAAATGGTGATAAGGCAAAACTTCCTTTTACTGACCAAGAGTATCTAAGACGATTAATTAATTTAAGAACCACAATGAGTAAAAATAATCTTGATATGGTTATTTTAACTTCAATGCACAACATTGCTTACTATACTGGGTTTATTTATTGTTCTTTTGGCAGACCTTATGGTTGTGTTGTAACAGCTAATAAAATTTCAACAATTTCTGCAAACATAGATGCAAGCCAACCGTGGCGGAGATCTCATAGTGATAATGTAATTTACACTGATTGGAAAAGAGATAATTATTTAAAAGCAATAGTTGCAATCATTGGAAGAGACGAACCTCCTAAGAATATTGGCATTGAAAATGATCATGTAACTCTAGATGTTAAAGAAAAGCTTACATCTATTTTTACTTTTTCAGTTTTTAGTGACGTATCAAAAGATTTAATGCAGCTTAGAATGATTAAATCTGCTGAGGAAATAGAAATTATTAAAAATGGTGCAAGAATTGCTGATCTTGGTGGTGAAGAGATTGTAAAGAATATTAAAGTTGGAGAAAGTGAACTTGAAATTGCAATAGCAGGTAGAGATAGAATGGAGCGTGAAATTGCTAAAACCTACCCAGATGCAGAGTATATGGATACTTGGGTTTGGTTTCAATCAGGATTAAATACAGATGGTGCACATAACCCAAAAACGAATAGAAAATTAAAATCAGGTGATATTCTTTCTTTAAATACTTTCCCTATGATTTCAGGATACTACACAGCCCTAGAGAGAACTCTTTTTGTAGATAAAATTGATGATGCCTCTTTAAAAGCGTGGGTAGCAAATGTTAAAGTTCATAAAAGAGGACTAGAGTTAATTAAACCAGGTGTAAAATGTTCTGCTATTTGCCATGAGTTGAATGAGCTATTTGCTGAGCTTGGTTATCTTCATTACCGAACATTTGGTTATGGTCATTCATTTGGTGTCTTATCTCATTTCTATGGAAGAGAAGCTGGATTAGAATTACGAGAGGACATAGATACTGTCTTAGAAGAGAATATGGTTGTTTCTATGGAACCTATGATCATGATACCTGATGGAAAGCCAGGAGCTGGAGGTTATAGAGAGCATGACATCCTAGTTATAGGGAAAGATAATGCTGAAAACATTACTAAGTTTCCTTTTGGTCCAGAACATAATATTATTAAATAATAAATTTATGAGTGAAAAAAAAACTATAGTTAATAGTTGGAATGAGTGGGATCCTTTAAAACATGTAATTGTTGGTAAGGCAGATGGCACTTGTATACCAGCTCCAGAACCAGCATTAGATGCCAAGGTTCCAGAAGACTCAGATATGCGAGGTCAGTTTGGACCAAGAACAAAAGATACAGTTGATAAAGCAAATCAGTTGTTAGACAACTTTTCAAATATGCTAATTAAAAGAGGCATTAGAGTAGATAGACCAGATCCAATAGATTTTAATAAAAAAACATCAACACCCGACTGGGAAGCAGAAACAATGTTTGGCTGTATGCCACCTAGAGATGTTTTGCTTACAGTTGGTAATGAAATTTTAGAAGCAACGATGAGTTATAGATGTAGATGGTTTGAATATCTTTGTTACAGACCTTTGTTGAAAAAATATTACGATGAAGATCCTAATATGAGACATGAAGCTGCTCCTAAACCAAGGTTAACTGATGCGGATTACAGAAAAGATTATTTATCAGATAAAATCGGTATTCAAAAAAGATTAGAATGGACTGAAGATAAGTTTTTTGTAACTACTGAAGAAGAACCTTTATTTGATGCTGCAGATGTTTTAAGATTTGGTAAAGATTTAGTAGTTCAACACGGTTTTACAACAAATCTTAAAGGGATTGATTGGCTTAAAAGACATTACAAAGATCATAGAGTTCATGCTGTTAATTTTCCAGGTGACCCATACCCAATTCATATTGATGCAACATTTACACCAATCAAAGAAGGATTAATTATTAATAACCCTCAAAGAAAACTTCCAAAAGAACAAAGAAAATTATTTGAAAACAATGGATGGGAAATTATTGATAGTGCTCAACCAGCTCACAATGAACCACCACCATTATGTTATTCTTCAACTTGGCTTTCAATGAACGTTCTAGTATTAGATCCAAAAACTGTTTGCGTTGAAAAAAGTGAAGTTTATCAGGCTGAACAATTAGATAAATTAGGAATGGAAGTAATACCAGTTGAAATGAGAGATGCTTATGCATTTGGAGGAGGACTACACTGCTGTACAGCTGACGTTTATAGAGAAGGGGAGTTAAAAGATTACTTTCCAAAACAATAATATTTATGCCATCTAAAATTAAAACAAAAAGAGAGCGAGTTAAATTTGCCTCTGATAATGTAGCGGGTGCATGTCCTGAAGTTTTAGACGCAATTATAAAAGCTAATGAAGGAGATAGTACTCCATATGGTAATGATGAGTGGTCAACTAACTTACAAAATAAGTTTTCTGAAATTTTTGAAAAAGATGTGATTGTTTATCCAACTGCATCAGGTACAGCTGCTAATGCTTTAGCTTTATCAGCAATGACACCAGTTTTTGGAAGTATTTATTGCCACAAACATTCGCATATCAATACAGATGAATGTGGGGCCCCTGAATTTTATACAGGTGGTGCAAAACTTGTACCTTTAAATGGAATTAATGGAAAATTTACACCAGAAGAGTTATCTGAAAATATTGGAGGAATTGATATCGTACACCATACACAGCCTTCTGTAGTAAGTATTACTCAATTATGTGAAACAGGCGAAGTTTATCAGCTAGATGAAATTGCAGCCATATCTGAAACTGCTCATAAATATAATTTAAAAATGCATATGGATGGGGCAAGGTTCGCTAACGCTTTGGTGTCACTTGATGTAACTCCTGCTGAAATGACATGGAAGTCAGGAATAGATGTTTTATCTTTTGGTGCTACAAAAAATGGATGTATTGCTGCAGAGGCAATTATATTTTTTAAACCAGAGCTTGTGGGTAATCTTCCCTTCTTAATGAAAAGATCAGGGCACTTGCTTTCAAAAATGAGATTTGTTTCAGCTCAACTTGAAGCTTATATTTCAAATGATATTTGGCTAAGAAATGCAAAACATGCAAATTTAATGGGAAAAAAATTAAGTGAAGGATTAGACGCTAATCAGAACATTGAATTAGCTTATCCAACAGATGCCAATGAAGTATTTGCAAAATTTCCAAAACCTATTATTGAGCACCTTAATTCAGAAGGTTATAAAATGAATCAAGAAGAGCTTGATGGAAAAGCAGTAAGACTTGTTGCTGCTTGGAATACTAAAGAAAGTGATGTTGATCAACTTTTAGAAACGATTTCTCAAACAAACTAGAGACATTTTCGAATGCTCATTAACCCTCATTCCATCACCTAGACACCTGATTAGGGGTTTGGTAGGGTCTAGGTTGTGAGTGATTATAACGAAAAAGAAATAGAGTCTCTAGAAGGTGAAATTCAAGAACTTCAAATCAAAGTAAGCAAAGAGGCTAGACATAGATGTTATCTAAATATTGGTGCAATTATAGGTATAATATTTATGTTTATATCAACTGGAAACGAAGATGAGTTTTATAATTTTTTTGGTACGCTTGGTATGGGTATAATAAATGGCATTACTGGTCTTTGCGTGTTGATGGCAGTTATTTTTCTTATAGCTCGTTTCACTGGTGGAGACGAAAATATAAGACAGTATGAGATTGATAGAAAAAGAGAAAAACTTAATGAACTAAGAAAAGAAATATGAAAAAACTTTTAGGGATCGTGGTTCTGGGTTTGTTGTGGTGCAATGTTGGGTTTGCAAGAATCTCAATATTTTCTGAAGACTCAGGTTATTCAGGTTCTTTTGATTGGTTTGCAGAGTTGATGGCAGCTATAATAGTGCTTGTGCCTTTTTTTGGAGCAGTTTGGTATAGCACTTATAAAGAAAACAAAGAATGGGAAGAAGCGCAACAAAGATCAATGAATTTACACAGACCTAAATACAAAAAGAGAAAAAAAAGAAAAAATAAAAAATGAAAAAAGAATTAATATCAAGAATATATATAGTACTGGCAATAGGATGGTCCTCTTGGTGGTTATACAGAATTAATGATTATAGAGATGGTATAATGACTGATACAGTTTTAATTAATGCACTTGTTCCTATTCCCTTATACTTCGGTGTTAGGTGGATATTAAACGCACTAGATAAATGAAAAAACTTTTAGGGATCATCGTTCTGAGTTTGTTGTTAATAACTTCATCTCAGGCGGATGAAAGTGTTGAAATTTATTTGTTAAACCAATTAGATGACCCAAGAGGTTTTTGTATTGATATAAAAGGTCATAAATTAAAAGCACAAATTAATAAAGGACTTCAGGCACACACTTGTTATTCTTACCAAGGAGAAATCTCTCCAGATCAAGGTTTTAATTCTCTTAAACTAACTAAAAACCAATTTATCTTACCATCTTTTAACGTTTGTATGGAAGCCTCATCACTTAAAGCATCAACAAATTTAAAATTAGAAAAATGTGATCGTAACAAACTTCAAAATTTTGAATGGTCTAATAAAAATGAGATCCGTTTGATTGGTAATAGAAAGTTATGTCTTACTGTTGGTCAAGAACAATCCAAGAAAGGTGGGGGCGGAACTCCAGTTCATCTAATGAGAAATTTATCATTGGAACTATGTAATAAATCACTAAATTCCTATCAAGCTTGGAGTGTAAGAAAATTATGAAAAAACCTTTAGTGATCGTGGTTCTGGGTTATAGGATTATCTGGGATAGACTGACAACAAACTGACAACATTTCCGAGTTAGAACAAAGTGTTCTCTTGCTTAACTTGGGTTCTCTTTCAAAAAGTTAATGTAATCAACAACTTCTTGAAACTTTTCATCAGGAATATCTTTATATGAGTTGCCAAACTTCTCTTTGACACAAAGAGCAACATGGGCATAGGGGTTTCTTCCTTTAGGGTGGTTAGGATGGCTTGGTAACTGACCCAGTAAATAATCGCCAGCTTCCTGTATCATTTTCCACAATTTACTGGCGTTTTCCCCTGTCATAGTACTTCAAACTTTGCTTTATCTCTAAAATGCCTAGTCTGGTGCCTAGTTTAATACAATTTAATCATAGATTCATTAACTATTTTTGCCCCTATGTAGATCTAGTTTGGTCCTCAAAAAGATTCATTTTCCTCACTTTTAGGGCTGTGGATAAATATCGTTATCTTCGTTTTTTGTTCTTATGCTCCGGCTGTTGCCGTCGCAAGGATCCAATCCAAAAGGATCCTAAACCAATCGCATTCTCCGTTCGTT
>Ga0208646_1001080_pt1 | contig 14196 bp, 16 predicted proteins | sample AntAceMetag02UK8_FD_184762 | JGI IMG/M metagenome (GOLD analysis project Ga0208646, IMG submission 184762) | Saline lake microbial communities from Ace Lake, Antarctica - Antarctic Ace Lake Metagenome 02UK8 (SPAdes) (version 2) | ecosystem: Environmental > Aquatic > Non-marine Saline and...
CAAAAATAGCGCTAGCATTAATCGAAAGAGTACCACTAAAAAGATCAAAAAGACAAAGAAGATTCAAAGCGGGATTTGATCAGAAATTTCGAGAAAAAGTACTCAATCTTTAAATGCGTTTGCCCTGTTTGATAAGGTGCCAAACGTTCACAAGTCTATGTTCATAATCTACGAGGAAGAAAGTATAGCTCAGAAGGCCAGACAAGCATTACTGGATGTTGGCTTGTGCTCAATCCCATCCAAAGCTTTCACACGTTCCCTGAATTGCGCTCCACAAATAGATTCACTACATTTAGACGGGTTTGTTTTAGCTGAGGCCTCATTTTTTTTCGCTTATCTAAGCAGACTTAATTATATGATCAAAAACCAAAATTAATCCATTATGAAATTAGGCGCATTTTCAGTCAGTCTCGCGGTGAAGGATATCAACGTGTCGAAAGCATTTTATGAAAAACTTGGGTTTACTGTATTTGGCGGTGACTTGAAATTGAATTATCTCATTATGAAAAATGGGAACTCATTAATTGGGTTATTTCAGGGCATGTTTGAGCAGAATATTTTGACCTTCAATCCAGGTTGGGACGAGAGCGCCAACCCGCTTGAATTATTTGATGATGTGCGATCAATCCAAGATGATTTGAAATCTAAAGAGGTGGCACTGATACAAGAGGCGGATGCCGAAACCTCAGGACCTGCAAATATTGCGCTTGTTGACCCTGATGGCAATCAGATTTTGATTGACCAGCACGTTTAAAAGCTGTCATCTACAGCCAATCTAGCAACAACCTAGCATCCTTTAATTGATGTAATATTTGATTTTCAAAAGGATGGACAGTGGGAAATGCGCTGGCAATATTTACCTTGGGGGTTTGAACAGCTATCGGTTGGCTTATGGAATTTGAAAATAAATCGAAGAATGAAGAAGGAAATCAATGTTATTTGGATAGACCTCAATGAGGAGCTTTTTAAGTTTATTCAAGGGAAGGTCAAAGACGAACAAACCTCGAAAGACATTCATCAAGAGGTGTTTTTGAAAGTTCAAGCCAATATTCATCAGTTGGAACATACCTCGAAACTCACTTCTTGGATTTATCAAATTACCAGAAATACGGTGACAGACTATTTCCGAAAGGCAAAACCAAAAATGGTCTCCATAGACACGTTAGATTTTCCCGAAACTGACAGTGACAATTTTGAGTATGCGCAACTCACTAACTGTATTAACCAAAAATTGGAAGACCTTTCTGCGCAACACAAAGAAGCCATTGTCCTTACTTCCTTTAAAGATTACTCACAAAAAGAGTTGGCAGAGCATTTGAAAATATCTTATTCGGGAACGAAATCACGCGTCCAAAAAGCCAGAGAAATCTTGAAAGAAAAGATCCTTGATTGCCCCAACGTACAAGCCGATAGCACAGGAAAATTACTGGATTTTGATAATAATTAATTTCCTCTACGTCTTTTCACAAGTTGCCACGTCCATTAGACCGAACGATAAGAAAAACACAAATGGACAATATGAAAACGATTAAAGTACAAATCCTTAATGCCTTCGTTGACAATGACCAAGGAGGCAATCCGGCAGGAGTGGTCTTAAATGCCGATGACTTATCCAATGAAAATAAACTGGAAATTGCTCAGAAAGTCGGGCTTTCCGAAACTGCCTTTGTTTCCGAATCAAAGACAGAAGATTTTAAGTTGGACTTCTTTACACCCAGCAAGCAAATAGCACACTGTGGGCATGCCACAGTGGCGACATTTTCGTATTTGCAACAAATCGGTGCTTTGAAGAGCTCACTTTCTTCAAAAGAAACCATTGAAGGAAAACGCAACATCAAGATCGTTGGGGATTTGGCTTTTATGGAGCAGCTAGCACCAAAATATGTGGACGTCAGTCATAAAGAGCAGCTTATTTTGGCTTCTTTAGGGCTACAGAAAAGTGACTTACTTCCCAATGCGCCCATCAAAATAGTCAATACTGGAAACTCATTTATGTTGGTGCCTGTCAAAAGCAAGGCCATTTTGCAGAATTTGGTTCCGGATTTTTCCTTAATAAGCGAAATAAGTAGGGAGTTTGATCTGATTGGCTATTACGTTTTTTCAACAGCGACCACCAAAAGTGAGGCGACCACACGAATGTTTGCTCCATCTTACGGGATCTCAGAGGAGGCGGCAACAGGAATGGCTGCAGGACCATTGGCCTGTTATTTATTTGATATTTTGAAAGTCAAAAAGACACGTTTTCACATACAGCAAGGGGAATATATGAAAGCGCCATCGCCAAGTCTCATCATGGTTGATTTAAGCATTGAAGAAGACAACATAAAAGGCTTGATGGCCGGTGGCAAAGGCATACTACAATCAACAATGGAAGTGGAAATAAACCTGTAAAAAACCCTTTGATATTAATATTGTAGGGGGCAGAGAGCTCTCATCTCTAACACCTCTCGACAAACGCAGGTTTACAAGGAGATGGAGCCGTCCAACAGTAAGTTGACGGCTCCTTTCCACGAAAGAGAAACCTTCTTCGCTCTTTTCAATTCCTCAGCAATCGGGCGATTGACAATTTTTAGTTTAAGATAACACGAGACTTTGGTAATTTGCAGCAATTCATTTTTTCACCTCTTTATTCAAAAGAATATTCTCCAAGGTGTAATATTCTATGACTTGAGCCACTAAACTAAAAAACAATTGTGAGTAGCGATTTTTATACGTCATCGATTTTACCATTTGCCGCAATTATCATTAAGATATGTAGGGCATATACCAATACGCAGGAAGATTTTGAAGATTACTATCAGGAGGTGTCTTTGCAGATTTGGAAAAGTAGAGACAACTTCAGACAGCAATCCGAGTGGTCTACGTGGGTTTATCGATTGTCGCTAAACGTATGCCTGACTTTGCTGAAAAAGAGAAAAAACAACCCACAGCATTTCGCTTCTGATTATCTGCCGGCAGAGATAACAGAAGATAGTAAAGCATTTGCGAATGAATCTCTCGATCAACTTTACTATGCCATTAGGCAGTTATCGGAAGTGGACAGAGGGGTGATTTTACTTTATTTAGAAGAGCAGTCGTATCAGGAAATAGCAGACATTATTGGAACCAACCCCAACAATATTGGGGTGAGAATCAAACGAATTAAAGAACGATTAAAAAAAATATTAGATGGAAAAGTCAATTGAAACTATTTGGAAAGAGGGTTTTTTACAAAACGATGCACTGGTCGCCCCTAAACTCAATAATCTTTACACTCAAAAGTCAGAACATATTGTAGACAAGTTTACGAGAATGTTCAAAATCAATCTTGTGGCCATCGTCGCAGGGTCATTCTTCTTCTTAGGGATGTCGTACTACGTAGAAATTCCCTACATGGGCTTGGGCATGTTTATCATCTTAAATACACTTGTATTGGTCAATAGAAGCTTGATGAAAGGGCTAGCCAAAATTGATAAAAACGTCAATACTTTTCAATATCTAAAGTCATTTGATAACTGGATGAAAGAGCAGATCGCGACCAATGAAAAATTCGCCCGTGTGCTATATCCATTCGTTTTTTTATCAGGCGCTGCAGGTTTTTGGTTTGGTAGTTTTGGAGGAGATATCCCTGGAGCTGATTTTGTAAATGAACTCACTTTTCACTTTCCAGAGATGATTATTGTTTTTGGCTTGCCATTATATGGCTTGATCGGAATCCTGCTGGTAATCGGTTTGCTAGTCTACTTCGGTGGGCGCATTTATCGTTGGGATTTCAATATCGTGTATGGTCGTGTCCTCAAAAAACTCGAGGAAATTATTGCAGATATGGAAGATTTGAGAAAAGAAGCCTAGGATAAGTAATATTGACAGCCAATGACTTTTCTGATAAATAGAGAAAAATCGCTCACTTGAAATTCAATAAATCAATATTTGAGCGTTTGACACTTATATGAAAGCTTATTTTAAGATATCAATCTTCGCCAGCGTACTATTACTACAGATTGGCTGCTCACCTTCGTTTTTCATCACACACAAAACGACCAGTAAAATTTTAAGTATAAAGACGAAAAAAATCAATGCCTTGATCACTGTGCAGGGATTAGTTTATGAGGATGGCATTACATTTAATGACACCAACTTATATGTAAACGGAGCTAAGCTGCAATGGAATACGATTAGAATGATGGAGGTAAAGCGTCCTCGATTTGGAGACGTTATGGCTTTTCCGCTAGAAATGATTGGAGCCGGAGGCGCATTAACTGGCGCTTTTCTCATGGGTGGTGCAAGTGTGGTAGAAGACGTTGATTTTTTTCCTGTTTTTCTCACAGGCTTAGGGCTATCTGGGGCGGGCGTTTTGGTCAACAGACTGGGCCATTCGATGAGGCCTAGAGAGAAAAAAGCAATTCAAACGATCGTGACGTCAAATTATACGGTTCCGACCACTTCATGGAAAGAGGCAAACAATAATAAGCCGTGACTTAATTTTCCTTTGCGATCGGCCTTTTGTGATGATGATTCCAAAATCATCATGAAAAGGAAAATTAAAGAGCATGTATGCTATGAAATAGCGACAATATTTGACGAGCAATAAATTCCATAACTTTCAGTAAAAGGTGTCACTCGGTCCTTTTAGATTACAGAGCCATGTTTATTATGCCAACTTCCCATAGTTTCCCAAAAGCAAAATGATAGAATTACATGATCACCTACAGTCAAACTTTGGAATTACCAAGGAAAGCCTGGATCAAGTCGCTGTACTTTTTCAAGAATCGCAACTGAAAAAAGGAGCTTATTTCACTCGGAAAGGACAATTTTGTGAAAAGCTGAGCTTTGTTAAAGAAGGGTATATTCGCATTTTTTCAAATACAGAGAAAAAAGAAGTGACACAGTGGATATCTACCAAAGGCCAGTTTGTCACAGACTTATATGCTTTTGTTTTCAAACAAAGAGCAAGGTGGAATATTCAAGCATTAACAGATTGCCAACTTTATACAATACAGAATGAAAACTATGAGCAATTAAATAGTTTGGTTCCAAACTGGCATCATCTGGAAAAACAGTTTATTGCGGGTTGCTTTGTTACGTTAGAAGATCGAGTTTTCAACCATTTGTCATTGAATGCAGAGGAACGATACGACCAACTATTCGAACAGAATAAAGCATTGTTCAATCAAGTCCCGCACCAATATATTGCCTCTATGCTCGGTATGACGCCTGAAACATTTAGTAGAATTAGGAATAAAAAGAATTCTTGATTTTTATCAAGTGAAGCGATTGATTTGGTGCTGATCTTTGTCAAATAAATTTTTCATCTATGACGAAGCAAATTGAAACCACCATCCATATTAATGCAAATAGTGCGCGTGTGTGGGAGGTTCTTACCGATTTTGGGCAATACCCTCAATGGAATCCATTTATTCAATCGCTCACGGGCCAAGTGAGCGTTGGGAATAAAATCAAGATTCAATTGCCAGGAATGACTTTTAAACCGGTCATTTTAACTTTTAGTAAAAACAAAGAACTTAAATGGCTCGGACATTTTCTTTTTAAAGGCCTTTTTGACGGAGAACATTCCTTTAAATTAAAAGAGCAGGAAGATGGTACGGTGTGCTTTGAGCAAAGCGAATGTTTCAATGGAATTTTGGTAAATATTTTCTCAGAGAAGATGTTCACCAAAACAAAAATTGGATTTGAACAAATGAACGCAAAACTCAAAGAGCAAGCAGAAAAAAAATCGGGGTAAAGCCTAAAAAATTACAAGACTTTGAATTTTGAATTTTCAACCTGCGCGCAACTTGATCTCGCACATTTTGAATCAGACTCATATTTTTATGGACAGGCGCTAAAAATCGCTTGTCCATCTAACCAACTTTGACGATTTTGCTTTTTCAATGTACTTAATTGTGTAATGGCCTCATGAATCCCATATAGTTACACAAATGGCGCTGCTAATCTACATTTTTCCTACAATACATTGTATTGCTATGTATTATCCATGACAGTAGTCGCATGGATGATGAATTCGTGCACAAATGGTAGTCACAAACTAAAAAAGACACTTTATCCTACGTTTTACTTTTGGTGCTGGAAGACCAAGAACTCTATGGATATGAGCTCATCGAAGAAATGAAAAAGCATACCGCCATCCTCATTGCAGAAGGAACGCTTTATCCGTTAATGAATCGTCTCAAAACGCCAGGATGGGTCACTGCCAAATGGATAAAGCAGGCATCTAGCATCCCAAGAAAGTACTATGTACTCAACATAGAACGACACAAAAATCTTGAAAAAATGAGTAACTATTGGTACTAACTGGCAGCAGGAACTAAGAAAATAAGGACTATTGCTTTCAAAGACAAATCGGCTCAGAAGGTATATGATAGTTATGTCAAATGAATGGCTCGCACCACAGCGGGTTTGGCTTCCCATGATAAAGAGGACATCATGATGGAATTCAATAGCCACATATATGAAACTATTCAACGAAATCAGCGTAATCCAGCAATGGAAAATCTCTTGAATGCGCTTGAGTCGCTAGGCGAACCAGAGGAGGTATTACACACTTTGATTGCCGATAAAACATTAAACAAAGCTATCCCCACATTTAATCCTATTTCCGTCTTTCAGGCCATTTCGCTCAACCTGCGAAATGGATTTATCTACAATATTTTCGCTTTGCTGTAGCTGTTTTTACTCAGCTTTATCTTCATGATAGGAGCAAAAATCATATCTCCAAGCAAGGTAGGCTTACATTTCAAAAAAGGTCAGTTTTTGGTACTTGGGAAGACGAGTCAAATGAATGAACCAAATGTGGTTGATGTATTGGGTCATCTGTTTATAACAACAAAGATCGGTGGTACACTATTTTTTTATATTCTCATTACCCTTGCGCTCCGGCTAAAAAGAAAGGGATCTGCAACAATCAAATAAAAATATTTGTCTAATAGCATAGCTATACTAGGTATTGTAAAAAACTAAGTAATATGAAAAGACTTGCCACGCTATTCTTCGTATTGGTTCATTTGATTTAAATTCAACGATATAATAAAAGTCACTCTTCTTGCCCTAAAGATGCGCAAACTCACAACCATGAAAAACACCATCCTATTATTGTGTGCTATACTTTTTGTTAGCACCTCTTGTACCGAAGAAGTAAATAAAATTGATAATTTGAAAACCTTTGCGCAAGCTTATGGATATGTCAAATATTTTCATCCCAGTGATGAGGCATCCAGCATTGACTGGAATCGTTTTGCAGTCTACGGAGCAGAGGAGGTACAAAAATGTGAGAGTCGTGAAGCATTAATTACTACGCTCAACAAGATCTTTTCACCTATTGCTCCTGGCATTGTCTTTTCCACGGCATCAATGGAGTATGATTTTACCAAAATCACCCCTGACAGCAGCAGCAATTATAAACTCGCGTATTGGCAGCACAAGGGCGTTACGGTTGGTATGAACAACCAAAATAGTCCATACACGAGCGCAAGAGTCAATAGGTACTTGGAAATTGATGAGGGAAGTGGTTTTGGAAATTTGAGAACGGCCATTGACGCTACTCAGTATGCAGGAAAAAGATTTAAATATACGGGACAAGCCAGACTTGGCCCAGACAGTGAAGGAACTGGCCATTTGTGGGCAAGAGTGGATAACTCGGACAACACCATGGGGTTTTTTAATAATATGAATGCCTACCCAATTAGCAGCACCGAATGGACCACTTATGAGATCTTAGGTAACATAGATGAAAAAGCTTCCGAAATAGTGATTGGTGGGTATTTGTATGGAAAGGGTACTTTTTACTTGGACGACTTGCATCTCTATTATGACGATGACAGTCAGCCCGTCGAAAACAGTCAGTGGATCGAAATACCACTTAAGAATAGTAATTTTGAAGCTTCGACCATCGGAGTACCTGATGATCAATCCGATTGGGAAGGGCAAAGTAAAGGCTATACATACACCTTAATTGAGGAAGACGCAGCGGAAGGGAGTTCGAGTTTGATGATCAAGTATGAAGGCATCATCAAAAATGTGCTGTGCGTATCCATTTTTGATAAACATCCAGCGTTTGGAGAGCTGATTGAGCGATCGATTGGCGCTGGCATCTATTGCCAGATCCCACTAGCACTATATACTACGAAGGACAACACTTTCCCCAAAACAGAAGGCCTGGAGCAATTGAAAGCGAACATGAAGAAGACCAAGCTCAACCCTGAAAATTTGGCGCTCCGATTGGGTAACGTGATCAATGCGTACAATGTCTTTCAGCATTTTTACCCTTACACCAAAGAAGTGGGCGTTGACTTGGAAAAAGAACTTGAAAAAGCGCTTAATAGAAGTTATCAAGATCAAACAGGAATCGACCACCGTATTACGTTAGAAAAGTTTACAGCTCCTCTGAAAGATGGACATGCATGGGTGAGTGGAGGCGCATTACCTGAATTTGTCCCGCCGATTCGTTGGGATTGGATTGAAGACAAATTGGTGATCACCAATGTATTAATAGAAGACCTTGATGTGAAAATTGGTGATATCGTCACCAAGGTAAATGGTCAGTCAGCAGAAGCATATTTTGCGGAAATCTACTCAAGAGTTTCCGCAGGCACCAAAGGTTGGTTAAACACGCAGGCACGCGTCACGAGTTTGCACGGAAAAGAAGGTGGCGAATTGATATTAGAGATTGATAGAAAAGAAGTCATCCTAAAGCATGATCGGAGCTTTGCATATGGTCTCAACAGCCAAAGAGAAGTCAATCAAAAAAAGTATGAGCAATTATCCGATGACCTCTATTACTTAAATATTGGGTTGATTGAGATGGATACCATCAATGCGCTATTGCCACAGCTAGAAGAATCAAAGGGCATCATTTGTGACTTGCGTGGGTATCCAAATAGCAATCACGATTTCATTTCCTACCTGCTCAGCGAAAATGACACCTCAGATGCATGGATGAAAATACCTCACATTATTTATCCGGATCAAGAAAAAATCGTGAAATATGATGAAATTGGTTGGGAAATGGAGGCGAAGGAACCTTATCTCGGTGATAAGAATATTGTCTTTATCATAGACGGAACGGCGATTAGCTATGCGGAGAGTTATCTCGGATTGATCAAAGGATATAAACTTGCAACATTGGTCGGTCAACCAACAGCAGGCGCAAATGGCAACATCAACCCATTTAGCCTTGCAGCCAATTATACAATAAACTGGACAGGCATGAAGGTATTGAAGCAAGATGGCTCGCAACACCACGCCGTTGGTGTATTGCCAGATGTCTATGTCAACAGAACGATCGCAGGCATTGAGTCAGGAAAGGATGAATTTTTAGAAAAAGCTATCGAGGTTGTTTTAGAATAACCTTGAAGTCGCAAGGGTAAAAGCGAAGGATTTAATAATCATTAAACCATTGTTCATCATGGGTAAAAAGTCCTTATATTATAAAAGAACGTTTTAATATTGATGGTTAGCCGTGAGCTATTTTGTTAAACGATTACAAGCAACAGTGAACGTTTAACAAAGGGTTTGTTACCGATTATCAAGGACCTATTGAATGTAATATAAAAATAGATGATGCGGATAGGTGATATTTTGCCACCTAGGCGGTTCTTAACGGCTATCAAATATGAACTTAAATACAACTACAACAATTGGTACTGGCGCAGCAGAAGAAAAGCTAAAGCTGGCGGCTATTTTCTTTGACCAAATTGTACCAATACAAAAGGAACATGGCGTGCCTCAGGACTTAATTTGTAATATTTCAATTCAGTAAAGTAGCAACTGCCGAAGCATAAACAGAACGTAATCAGTTACAGAGAAAGTTAGTCGTAGATATTAAGGAAAACGTTTATCTTTATTGATGTTAATGCTTAACTGTGGTATAGTGAATTTGATAGAGAAATACCCGGTATTAGTCGTTTGTAGTCGTTTATAAACGTTTGTACTTGGGTTTATATCTGGTTATCAGGTGGTTAGCATTTTTAAATAAAAATTAAAGTTAAAAAACCTACAATGCGAATAGGTGACAAAATGTCACCTATTCAAATGTTGTATGCCATGTAAAAAAACGATACTGCAATATGAAACAGATTGGAATAATAATATTGACTCTATTTGCAATTTATTCTTGTAATAATAAACAGACTGAGAAAAATAAGCATACTGAGATTTCGATACCGAATGAATTAAGCAATGAATCCTCTTTGACAAAGGAAATTACGGAACCTAAGAAAGAAAAGACTATTGAAAATATTGGACTATCGGAATCATTTACAAAAGCAGTTGAGTGTTTTCCGAATGATAGTGCTTCTTTATACAGATTCTATTTCAAATGGAATTCGACAACAGACCAAGAAAAAATTGACAAACAGATAAAACGACTTGAAAAACTGACATCTAAAGAATCGGTAGATAGATACAGAGGCATTGAAAATAATTTAAAACCATTAATGACAAGGATTGTAAATTCAAAAACAATTATTCAATCGCAATCTGACAGTTTGGTAACACTTTATTCGGATTATGATTATTTTTCTGGAGAATCACTCTTTTCGAACTTATTGACAAATGACGAGAATTACACCTTAGTTTGGGAATCATTTCGGATAATGGTTAAGGAGAGTAAAACGGATACTTGTTTTATATCTGGATTGATACAACTTGATAAAAACATTAGGACAAATGCAGAATTAGGAGAAGCAATGCAAGATTTTACCGTACAAGCAGTTCAAAATAATCCGATTGGATTTCTTGAAATGTATAAACAAAGAAATGACGAGCAAAGGACTGAATTTGCAAACTATATTGCTATTTGGGATTCACCAGATAAAGAACTGATTGAAAAATATTCGGAAATTTCAGAGAAATCGACAGATGAGAATTATAAGAAATTAGCAACTGAATTGATTGGAAAATTTAAGAATTGATAAAACACGGCATACAACAATATATATAGTTTATGGCGGGTGAAGTGCTAAATATTAACATTTTAACATTAAATAAAATTCGGTGTATGTTGAATGATTTGGCTTCAAAAACCGCCACAAAACCATATACTGAACGTTGTAGTGCATTAAAAAAAAACAAAAAAATGAATACTAAATCAAAGGAAATAAACGAGCAAATTGAATTTGGACTTGACTCAATTGATTCTGAAAAGACGATTGAAATAAAGTTGAAAGATTTTATGCTTATTTATAAAACTTTTGAAGAATTTATTAGATTTTTTCATCAACCAATGCATTATCCAACATTAGAGGATATTGAAATATATTTGGGAAATAGAGATGTTGGAGCTTTTTCTGTAATTAGTGAGATTTACTACAAAGTATTACCTCAATATTTACCTAAAGAGATTGACGATAAATTTGGAGAGGAAAACGACCCTTTTGATAATTCTAAATATCCGTATTACTACAAAGTAAAAAATGACGAAAATATTAATGACGGGACTCAAAATATTACTGACAGAAAATCATTTTATGAATTTGCTCAAGATTTACTGAAAGAATATGAAACTAATGGACAAAATTGGGAACCTAAAAGAATCGATAGTTTTATTGAGGGAATAGCATCATACGCAGAAGACATAGACGGATATTATAATAATATGAAATTTGACACAACAGCTGAAACTCCGACTTGGAGAATATTTGCCCAAATATTAAAAGGAGCAACTGTTTATGAATAAAAACGCACTACAACAATGTATAAAAAACATAGGGCGTTTGTGCTAACTCCAAAGGTCTGTAAATATTAACAAAGTCCGCTAAATATAAAATTTGGCATTTAAGAGAAAAAAATTAAAAGCAAAATATTTATATTTAGCTAAGTAATAAACCGAAACGGAAGTACTTATTTATTGCCCTACGTTTCTTATACTAAACGTTACCAGTAATTACAAAAAATGAAAAACATAATAATTGCAATTACCTTAATAATATTTTCTTGTGGAATAAGTATAGCTCAAAGCACACTTCAAGTAAACATAGAAGATTGCCGTCAGGAAAGTAGTTTTGAATACCTATCTGAATTTAAAATATACAAAAATGGCACTCTATTTAAGACAATTGAGCCTAAACACGAGAGCAAACAAATAATAAAAAACTTAGCATTTGGGAAATACAAAATTGAGTATAAAACAATGTTTAAAAGAACAGAAAATATCAACATTGAAATATCTGAGAAGAAAAAATATAGTGTTGATTTATGCTTGAATTATATAAACTATGACTCTGAATCATATAAACCATTTATTGACCTATTAAAAAACGGAGAAGAGTATTCAATTCAGGTTTCCTCTCAAGGATGTTTTCACAGCACTGATGAAAAAATCACTATAACAAGAAAAGTAGATAAATATTATCTCAATTATGGAGCAACGAATAAACTGCTAAATAATGCTAATATTAAAGCAATCAGAGAATTTGAAATAGAACTGAATTATATGGAATCTTTTGGTTGTACAACTTCTGACACTTATGTAGTGAAATATAAGAAGAAGGAAGTAAAAATATCTGATGGCAGTTGTTCTTGGAATGGTGATTATTATTTGAAAAAGAAATTGAATTTGACTAAAGAATAAAAACTACTGGTAACACTGTATAAAAATAATAAGTGTTTCGTGCCAAGCCGAAAGTTGGTGCATATTAACAAAGTCCGCCAAATTTACAATTTGACTAAGTGATAAATTGAAAGTTCAGTTCTTCGAAATCCCTTACTATTCTTATACTAAACGTTGTAAGTCATTAGACAAAAAATAAAAAGATGAGATCTAAGTAGTAATGAAGAGAGAAACTATAAATATTTTGCTGACTATAATAGCTATAATACCATCTACATTTTTTATGTTTATTAGCGTCTATGGAATTATAAATATTCTATCCAGATTTGATATTAAAGACTCTCTACTTTTATCTTCTATGCTATTCGGAATATTTGGATATGTAGGGCTTTTAATGAATCTGAAACAGAACAAAGAAATAAAAAATGAATTATTAAATTTTGTATTTCTATCCCTTGGAATAATTGGATTTGTAATGTTCAATTCATTTGAAGGCGGAACGAAAGCTTGGAAATGGATTTTCACAATTGAAGAGCCAGATGAATGGTTAATATTTGTTGGACCTATTCTGATAACTATACTTATCACAATAATGAAAGGAAAACGCCTTACAACAATGTATAAAAATAATAAGGGTTAAGTGCCAAACCCAAAGTTAGTGCATATTAATAAAGTTCGCCAAATCTTTAATTTGGCATTTAGAATAGAGAAAAGATAAAATACCAAATCAAATATTTGGCTAAGTGCTTAATTGAAAGTCATTGCATTTTAATCCCTTACTATTCTTATACTAAACGTTAGGTAGCATTGAATAAAAATGATGAAAAAGCTGATTTTTATAGCGGGAGTTTTAACAATTATAATTGTCTTTCTAACTTATGGAAGGTCAATTTATATGCCGATTGTAAATAAAGTAAAAGGGAAAGAGACTGTTAATTCAAGAATAGAAAATATTCAAGAAAATGTTTGGAATCGCATTGAAAAAAACTTGAACCTAGCAGGCTACAAAATGGACTATCCCAGAGAGATAATTCTTGTTGCTTTTAAAGAAGAAAGAACACTTCAAGTTTATGCAAAAGATTATGACGGTATTAAATTAATTAAAGAATATCCATTTACAGCTTATAGCGGGAAATTAGGCCCGAAATTGAGAGAAGGAGATAGACAGATACCGGAAGGAATTTATAAAGTGGAATATCTAAACCCCAACAGTTCTTATTATTTATCGATCAAAGTGGATTACCCTAATGCATTTGATAAATCAAAAACAGAACTGACAAATCAAGCGGATATGGGTGGAGATATTTTCATACACGGAAAATCAGCAACAATTGGCTGTATTCCGATAGGAGACGAGGCAATAGAAGAAGTGTTTTTATTAACACAAAAAGCAATAAATAATAATGTTAAAGTAATTATCAGTCCGAGGGATTTTAGAGTAAATTCTAGTTACCCGAAAATTGAGGGAATGGATTGGGAAAACGAATTATACGAGATAATAAATAACGAATTAAAAACGCTACCTAACATTTAGGATCCAAAATCTATGGGCGCAGGGCGCTCCCATGATTTTATCGTAACTGTTGCACTGAGCCGCGGTATCAGATTAGAGGCTGTGTATTTTCAATCTATCTGTCTGCTCTGCTGATTCA
>Ga0208646_1001084_pt1 | contig 14163 bp, 12 predicted proteins | sample AntAceMetag02UK8_FD_184762 | JGI IMG/M metagenome (GOLD analysis project Ga0208646, IMG submission 184762) | Saline lake microbial communities from Ace Lake, Antarctica - Antarctic Ace Lake Metagenome 02UK8 (SPAdes) (version 2) | ecosystem: Environmental > Aquatic > Non-marine Saline and...
GTTATTTATTTTATTTAGTTTTAATATATCATTATATAAATTTTTCTTTTAGATTAAATAAAATTTGAATAATTTCATTTTGATAAACCATAAAATATGAAAACTTTTAAAAAAATACTAAATATTTTTACTCTGCATGAAAAAAAAAGATTCTATCTCTTATTAATTTTAACATTATGCTCATCTTTTATTGATGTACTTGGAGTAGCATCCATTTTGCCATTTGTGGCATTATTAAGTGATCCAGAGATAATTTTAACTAACCCAACTCTTAGATATTTTTACAATATTTTAAATAATTTTGGCGTAAATTCTGTACAGCAATTTGTAATTGCATTTGGTATCATTGTTTTTTTTCTTTTTTTGTCATCAATTACTATCAGGATTCTATCCCAGTACGCACAAATTCGTTTTGCTTTAATGAGAGAGTATGCTTTTGGAAAACGTTTGGTTGAAAATTATTTACATCAACCTTACTCCTGGTTCTTAAAACAAAATAGTGCAGATTTTGGAAAGACAATACTATCAGAAGTAAATCAAGTTGTTTATGAAACATTACTTCCGTTAATTAATCTTATTGCGCAGTCAATATTAAGTTTTGTTCTTATTGTAATGCTTATTTTTATTGATTTTCAATTAGCTTTTTTTGTGACTTTAGTTTTCTCAACGAGTTATTTGACTATTTTTTATTTAATGAAAAATTTCCTTTCCAGGATTGGAGTTGATCGTCTCCAAGCAAATAAGAATAGATTTATTACAATTAATGAGGCATTTGCCTCTATTAAAGAAGTCAAAGTTGGTATTTATGAAAAAAATTATATCGAACGTTTTTCAAAACCAGCAAAAATTTTTGCAAATTGTCAGGCTCAATCAACATTGATTGCTCAATTGCCTCGTCATTTTATTGAGGGAATTGCCTTTGGCGGAATAGTTATTATAATCTTACTTTTAGTTATCCGAGGACAATTATTTTCAAGTATTGTTCCTATCATTTCCCTTTATGTTTTTGCTGGATATCGCCTTTTACCATCATTGCAGATGATCTATGCTTCTATTGCTCAACTTCGTGTATCAGGACCAAGTTTAAATAAGGTATATAAAGATTTAAAGAATTTAGAATCTTTTACAGAAATTTCTACAAATATATTACCAATGTCATTTAACAAATCTATTGTAATTAAAAATGTTTCCTTTTTTTACTCTGGTAGCAAACAAGCGGGTGTTAAAAATATTAATATTAATATCTCAGCTTTTAGCAAAATAGGAATTGTTGGAATTACTGGAAGTGGAAAAACTACTTTGATAGATATTATTTTGGGATTATTGGAACCAGATCAAGGAATTTTAGAAGTAGATGGAAATATTATTGATAATTATAACAAAAGGTCTTGGCAAAAATGTATTGGTTACGTTCCTCAGCAAATTTTTTTGACAGATGATAGCGTGTTGGCCAATATTGCTTTTGGGATAGACTCAAAAAATATTAATTACGCTGCAGTTGAATGGGCTGCTAAAAATGCCAATTTACATGATTTTGTAATTAATGAATTACCTAACAATTACAATACTTTAGTAGGCGATAGGGGGGTCAGGCTTTCTGGAGGTCAGAGACAACGAATAGCAATTGCGCGAGCACTTTATCATAAGCCTAAAATTCTTATCTTTGATGAGGCCACGAGCTCACTTGATACCGTTACAGAAAGAAAAATTATTGATTCCTTGAATACTTATAGAGATAAAGTCACTATTATATTTATAACTCATCGGATGAGCACTGTTAAAAATTGTGATAATATTTTTGTATTAGATCAGGGACAGTTAAAAGGGCAAGGAACCTATGAGGAGCTCAAGCAATCTAATCAGTTATTTAAAAAAATGTCAGAAACAAATTAGTGACTAGAGAATTTTTTCCACAAGATACATTTCGTACAGCGGTGCTATTTATGGTATTTAACCGACCAAACGAAACCAAACAAGTATTCGATTCTATTAAAAAAGCAAAGCCACCAAGACTATATGTGGCATGTGATGGTCCAAGGGAAGGCAGAGAAGATGAGGTTAAGCATGTTGATGTAGTTCGAAAAATAGCGACAGAAGTAGATTGGCCTTGTGAGGTAAAAACTTTATTTAGAAAAAATAATCTGGGTTGTAAAAAAGCCGTTAGCACAAGTATCAACTGGTTTTTTGAACATGAAGAGCAAGGAATTATTTTAGAAGACGATTGCTTACCCGATCCAAGTTTTTTTATTTTTGCAGAAAAAATGCTGCAAAAATACAAAGGTGATAAGCAAATATGGAAAATATGCGGAAACAATCCAAAAAATACAGGATCAAAAAGCTCTGAGTATTTCTTGTCAAAAATTCCCTCTTGTTGGGGCTGGGCCTCTTGGCGTGATCGGTGGCATCATTACGATGTTAACATGAACTATTGGAATAAGAAAAGTGAATTGGTTATACATGATAAAGTTCCACGTCATGTTTATCGTGATTATAAAAATTGTTTTAAACAAACTAAGCTTGGATTAATTGATTCATGGGATTATCAATGGACTTGTTTAATATTGATAAATAATGGTTTTGTTATCAAGCCTTATGCAAATCTTATATCCAATATTGGCGCAATTGGATTAAACTCTTCAAAAGTTGAACATTGGCATTTTGCACCTTTAGGACATTTTGTAAAAAATAAAAATAAAAATTACAAAGTTATTTTTGATTTAGATCAAGATTTGTGGTATTATCAAAAATATTTACCTCCACCTAGTTGGAAAGATCTTCCAAAACGTATACACTCTAGAATTAAAAAATTTTTTAAAAAGAAAATATAATTTGATGAAATGCCGATTATGTTCCGAAACAATTCCTGAAGCTATCTTTTCAGCTGTTTTACTTGGAAAAGTTGTACGCTATTTTGATTGCAGCATTTGTGGTTACGTTCAAACGGAACAACCTACTTGGTTAATGGAGGCTTATGCTGAAACAATGAACGATTCTGACACCGGGGTTATGAGTAGAAATATTGCAAACGCTTCATTAACACTTGCTACTTTAGCGCTTATGGGACAAGCAAAATCTTCAATTGTCGATTATGCCGGCGGACATGGTTTTATGGTTCGTTTACTTAGAGATATTGGAGTTGATGCATTTTGGTCTGATCCCTACGCTAAAAATCTTGTGGCAAAAGGATTTGAGTATTCAGATAAAGAAAAAAAAAATATTCAACTTATTACTGCTTTTGAAGCTTTTGAACACTTTGCCAATCCGTTAGAGGAGATAAAAAAAATTTTTACAATCGCCCCTAATATTTTACTATCAACAGCTATTATTCCATCTCCTGCTCCACAACCCTTAGATTGGTGGTATTATGGCCTTGAACATGGGCAGCACATTGGTTTTTTTAGACTAAAAACATTTCATTACATTGCCAAAAAATTTAATTTAAACTTTATTTCAGACGGAAAAATGAATCATTTTTTTTCTAAAAAAAAATATTCATTACATTTTTGGAGCTTATTAAAAGTTATTGCTTTTAGATTTACAAAGCCCCTAGCGCTTACGTTGAGATTGAAATCTAAAGTATGGACAGATCATCTTGCATTAAAAAAATAAATGAAGATAGTATTTGACCATCAATGTTTTTTATTTACAAATTATGGAGGTGTTTCTCGTTATTATAACTCTATTATTGAAGAATTAATTAAATTAAATCAAGATACTTATGTTATTGCGCCATTACATCAGAACAAACAATTAAAATTATTACCTAAAAATAATGTTATTGGTCGTGAAATCAATCCATTGCTTCTTAAACCTTTTAGGGTTTCAAGAGTTATTAATGATTTGCTGAGTCACATTATGCTTTCCTCAGATGTAGATATTATTCATGAAACATATTTTTTACCGAAAACAATTATTTCCCCTAGTAAAGTAAGAATTGTAACAATTCATGATATGATACATGAAAAATTTCCCCAGTATTTTCCTAAAAATGATCCATCTACTATCAATAAGCTTAAAGCGATAGAAAGGGCAGATCATATAATTTGTGTTTCTAACAATACAAAAAAAGATTTATGTAATTTTTTTAATATTTCTTCAGAAAAAGTATCAGTAGTTTATCATGGTACTAAAAATTTATATAATTTTGATTTTAAAAAAAATTATCGTAGTGATCGCCCTTTTTTATTGCATGTAGGAGGAAGAAATTTGTACAAAAACTTCACTCAAACGCTTAGAGCGGTAGCAACATCTCCTATATTAAGAAAAACATTTGATATTGTAGCATTTGGTTCCTCAAATTTTTCAAAAGAAGAGAAATTATTAATTGATAAGCTTAATTTTTCTGAAGGATCAGTTAAGCATATACGTGGAAACGATAATATTTTAACTGATTTATATCAGCAGGCTACAGCACTTATCTACCCCTCCTTGTATGAAGGTTTTGGTTTGCCAATTCTTGAAGCTATGCAGCATGGATGCCCTGTCGTATGCAGTAATAGTAGTTCAATGCCGGAAGTTGGTGGAGATGCTGCCCAATATTTTAATCCAAATTGTACTGAGGATCTATCAGAGGCTATTGAAAAAGTTGTATTTAACGAAGATCGAAAAAAACAGTTAATTTTTAATGGATACGCAAGGGCTAAAATATTTTCATGGCAACGTAGTGCTAAGGAAACTTTAAATGTCTACAATAATCTTTTGAAAAAATTACCTTAAACTATTATCAGTATACAAAATAGTTTTAAATTGAAGATATTATCTTTTTAACAAAATGAATTTCTGCATTTAAATTAGGCTCTTTTAGTAGTAGCGGTTCTGTTGTGAATTGTTTAAGAAAGTTTTCATTTTTTAAAAGATTGGATATTTCAAAATAATTATCCTTAGAGTAGTTTAATAAATTAACAAATGATTTTTCATTAAAATCTACGTTGATATTGCTATCAGCCCACGCTAAAGGCAGGCTTTTTCCAAGGAATGCCTCGGGAACTTTTTCAGTATAGTATCCAGGATACAAGCTGTTTTCAGGACATAGATTAAATGCATATTTGTTTAAAATATCTTTTTTTAACTCTAGATTGAGGTTATGAGTTTTTATATTTTTATTAAAGTAAGGTCCATGCCCATCTACTACAAAATGTTTAGATAAATTAAAATACATACTCTTTCTTGGCTCGTCTAGGTGACTAGATAAAAGACAAATTTTTTTCTCTTTTTTTAAAAAAAGATCTCCCTGTGGAGACATTAATTCTTTAATATTATAAAAATTATCAAATCTTTTAATGAATTTAGTTATATTTCTTGTTATTCCTAAATGCTTCCAGTCAATTAAATCTTTCCATAAGGGAAATCTTAAATGTGTTTCATTATTTATCCCAAGATGACTTGTTATGCTAAAATCAAATCGAATATCAGGAAATGAATAATTTTCATGAGAATAAAAAATTCGAAGAGGTTTAATTTTCCTATTCAATAAATATAAATCAATATTTGGAAATATATTATCGATACTTGTTATTTTTTTTCTAGTAAAATTAATAAATTTTCTTTTCAACCTGTGTGTGTCGTAGGGACCAAAAATAAGAATATCACATAGCTCAGGCGAGACAATTTCAATTTCTTTTTTGCTACAATTTTCGATTAACTTAATAATCAAACTCTCTTTAAAATCTCCCAACCACAATGTAGCTATTTTAATTTTTTTCATTAATTTAATTAAATAAATATGTGATTAAAATTAATGGTGCTAAACGTTGAAAACCCTTGCTTTTGCAAATTTTTTGAGATCTTTTGGATAAGTTGATTTTTTATCATAAATGCTTTCGATATCTATATAACAATTAAAGAAAAAATTTTTTACTTTGCAAAATTGTTTATCAAAATAATACTCCATATAGTAGTCAATATTTTTGTATTTTCCAAGCAAGAATGGAATGAAGAATAAATAATATGGAATTCTTAATAAGTTTAAAATAAAGTTTATTTTTTTTGTGGAAAAATTTTTATAAAGAAAATTTCTAGTTTTTTTAAAAGATGTTCTCTCATATTTTTTTCTTTCTATAGCGCCATAAGAAAAACCCCGATCATTTGGATAACCTATAAAAGGTATTGTTTGCATTAATTCAATATCATGTTTAAAAAAATTAAAAGGGTAATCCCCAAGACCTATTGTTTTCCCATTTGTTACTTTCAAAAATTTTCTAATATAACCAATTGTTACCTGAGCAGCACCTGGATTAAATAAATGAGTTTGTGCATAATGCATTTTAATTTTGCCTCCTAAAACACTAATTGACTTTTTTTTTAAAAATCCTGTAGGCATACATTGGAATTGAAGAATTTTATTTCCTGATAAATAAACCCTATTGTCAATCCATTCTTTAAATAAATATGATGGATAAAAATCATCATCAAAAAAAATTACATTCTCTGATTTTTTTTTTACTGCATACTTAAACATTTTTATAATTTTCCACCCACCAGCAATTTCATTAAAACCCATTTCTCTACCAACATGTTTGAAAACTCTATCCCTGTCATATTGTGAGTATATTATTTTTTTCTCTTTTTCGTTTTTTCCTTCAATTCCATAAAAAATTTTGTATTTTAAATTTAGTTGCTTTAATCTTTTGGTTATATATTTTAGCCTAGGAGAATTTTTCATACTTGATACAAAAATGGTAATTTTTTTTTTTTTCATTTTTTTTACTTAAGATAATTTCTAAATTTGTTGAGAATTTTTTTATAAGAAAAAAAATAGGTATCAAGTTTTTTACTTAGATTTTTTCTAAGTTTTGAGTTTTTTTCAATATATTCTTGTCTTTCTAGGTAATATTTTATCATTAAAAATAATTTATTTAATTGGAATGATTGCGCAACAGTTATTATTAGAATAACAGTGTCATAATTAATTTTTAATTACAAGTTTTTAGTAAAAATCAATATTAATATAAATATATGAAGTTAGTTATTTTTGCAGGAGGGTTAGGAACAAGAATTTCAGAAGAAAGCGATTATATTCCTAAACCAATGATCAAAATTGGCACAAAGCCAATTCTGTGGCATATTATGAAATATTATTCAGTTTTTGGATTTTCAGAATTTATCATTTGTGGTGGTTATAAAATGAAAATTATTGAGAATTTTTTTAAAAAATTCAAATCTAATAAATCATGGAATGTTAGAGTTGTAGATACTGGACAAGATAGCAATACTGGAGAAAGATTAAGAAGGGTAAAAAAATATATAAATAGTAGTTTTTGTTTAACTTATGGTGATGGCCTGTGTAACATCAATTTAGATAAATTAATTAATTTTCATAAAAAAAATAAATCTATAGCCACATTAACAGCGATCAAACCAATTCCGCACTACGGAAAGATTGTATTTAGAGGCAACAAAGTAACAGGATTTATAGAAAAAGATAAAAAAAAAGAAAGTTGGATAAATGGAGGTTTTTTTGTTTGTGATAAAAAAATATTCAATCATTTAAACAAAAATAACTTAATATTTGAGATTGATATTTTGCCTCTTTTGGCCAAGAAAAAACAATTATCAGCCTATAAACATAATGATTTTTGGTATTGTATGGACACATTAAGAGACAAAAGGCATTTAAATAATCTTTGGTCCTCAAAAAAAGCTCCTTGGAAGATTTGGTAGGATGAATAAAATCAAGTCTTTAAGTAAATTTTGGAAAGGTAAAAAAGTTTTTTTGACAGGTCACACTGGATTTAAAGGAACTTGGTTTTCTATTTTTTTAAATTTACTCGGAGCCAAGGTTTATGGCTATTCTCTAAAGCCAAAGAAATTAAGTTTTTATAGTTTAATAAACTTGAGCAAACATATGCACTCATCAGCATTTGGTGATATTAGAGATTATAATAAATTAAAAAAGTCTATTTCTAAATTTTCTCCAGATTTTATCGTTCATATGGCGGCTCAACCCTTAGTAAGAGAATCTTATCGTGATCCAAAGTATACTTATGAAGTAAATTTTCTGGGAACCATTAACATCCTAAGTATTTTAAAAGAACTTAATTTTATAAAATCTGCTTTAATTATTACAACAGATAAAGTTTATTTTAATAATAATAATAAAAAATATTTTAAAGAAAATGACCTTTTGGGTGGATCTGACCCTTACAGTAATTCTAAATCGTGTGTTGAGTTGGCAGTAGATTCCTACACTTATTCATTTTTTAAAGAAAAAAAAATTCGTATTGCTACTGCTAGAGCTGGAAATGTAATAGGTGGTGGGGATTTTTCAAAAGATAGAATTATACCAGATTATTTTCGTTCCTTTTTAAAAAATAAAAAACTAACAATAAGATCAGCAAATTCAATAAGACCTTGGCAGCATGTATTGGAGCCATTATATGGTTATCTTTTGTTACTCATGAAATTACATAATAAACAAATAGTATCTGGTAGTCATTTTAATTTTGGTCCAAACAATTCTAATAATAAATCAGTAAATGAAGTAATTAATTTGATAAATAAATATTTTAAAAATTCTGTTAAAGTTATTAAAAAAAAGAGCAGTCCTAGAAACTATAAAGAGAGTAAAGTGTTGATGTTAAATTCTAATAAATCAAAAAAAATATTAAAATGGAATAGTCAATATAATCTTGAAGAAAGTATAAACCTTACATCTGCATGGTTTAAGCAATATATTGATAAAAAAAATAGAAATATTTTAGAAGTAACTCAAGATCAAATTAGGAAATATTTTAATTAAGATTATGGAAGATAATATTTTTAAAATTAAAGGCAAAATTCTTGATCTAGTGGATGACTATTCTAAAATAAATTTCAAAAAAATGGAGTTTGTACCAGGTGTAAGTGAAGTGCCAGTTTCGGGAAAAGTAATTGGTAATTTAGAGCTTAGAAATATGGTTGAAGCATCTTTAGATGGCTGGTTGACAACAGGTAGATTTAATGAGCAATTTCAAAAAAAATTAGCAAATTTTTTAGGTATCAAATGTCTACTTACGGTAAACTCTGGTTCTTCTGCAAATTTAATTGCATTTTCAACTTTAACTTCTTCAAAATTAAAAGACAAAGCAATTCAAAAAGGAGATGAGGTTATATCTGTTGCTGCGGCCTTTCCGACAACGGTTAATCCAATAGTTCAATTTGGTGCCATCCCGGTCTTTATTGATGTTAAATTTCCAACATATAATATTGATGAAAACTTGATTGAAGAAGCAATAACAAAAAAGACAAAAGCAATTATGCTGGCTCATACACTTGGCAATCCTTTCAATGTAAAAAAAATTAGAGAATTATGCGATAAATATGATTTGTGGTTAATTGAGGATAGTTGTGATGCATTAGGTTCAAAATATAATAATCAAAATGTTGGAACTTTTGGAGATCTTGCAACATTAAGTTTTTACCCTGCCCACCATATTACTATGGGAGAAGGAGGAGCAGTTTTTACTAATAGTAAAAGATTAGAGAGAATTGCTGAGTCCTTTAGGGATTGGGGTAGAGATTGTTATTGCGAACCTGGCAAAGATAACACGTGCAATAAAAGATTTGGCTGGCAACTAGGAGACCTGCCATTTGGTTACGATCATAAATATACCTATTCTCATATGGGTTATAATATGAAGATTACTGATATGCAGGCAGCTTGTGGTCTAGCTCAGCTAGAGAGTTTAGACAGATTTATCAACAAAAGAAAAGAAAATTTTAAATTTCTTTTTGAAAACTTGAGAGAATTGGAGGACTTTTTAATATTGCCAAAAGCAGAACAAAATTCAGACCCATCATGGTTTGGTTTTCCATTATCTTTAAAAGAGGATAATAATTTTAACAGAAATGATTTAGTTAATTATCTAAATCAAGCTAAAATTGGAACGAGATTACTTTTTTCAGGAAATATAACTAAACAGCCATTTATGAAAAATGTGAATTTTAAAATTCATAAAAAGTTAGTTAATACAGACTATATAATGAATAATACTTTTTGGGTTGGGTTATATCCAGGATTGTATGAGGACCATTTAAGCTATATAGCAACTAAAATAAAAAGTTATTTTAAATAATGAATGTTGCAGATTATATTTTAAAATTTTTAATTTCCAAAAATGTAAATAATGTATTTTTGCTTACGGGGGGAGCAATTGCCTTTGTAGTTGATGCTTTTTCTAAAAACAAAAAGATTAAATATACTTGTGTAGCTCATGAGCAGGCTGCAGCTATGATGGCTGATGCTTATTCAAGAGTTGGAAAAGGTTTTGGTGCAACCATGGTGACCTCTGGTCCTGGTGCACAAAATTTAGTAACAGGTATAGCTTGTTCGTGGTTTGATTCCGTGCCAGTTATTCATATAAGTGGTCAAGTAAATTCATATGAATTGTCATCAAACAATAAAACTACAAAAAAAGTAAGACAAGTAGGTTTTCAAGAAACCGATATAGTTTCAATTGTTAAGCCAATAACAAAATTTGCATACCAATTAAAAAATCCCAACGAAATTAAATACGCTTTAGATAAAGCTTATTACTTAGCAAATGAGGGTAGGTCCGGCCCTGTTTTAATTGATATTCCGATGAATTTTCAGCGAGAAAAAATTAATATAAAAAAAATTAAATCTTTTATACCGCCAAAAAATAAAAACACAGCAAGTAAAAAATTAACAATTCAAATTAATCAAATTATCAAATTATTATTTAAATCTACAAGACCAGTTTTAATACTTGGTGGCGGTATAAGGATGTCCGGTGCTATGCACGAATTAGAAAAATTTTTAAAAAAAATTGATATACCAATAGTAACAACTTGGAGCGGGTTAGATACAATCGATTATAATGATAAAAATTATATTGGTTGTGTTGGAGTTTATGGTTCAAGAGCAGCTAATTTTTCGGTTCAAAACTCAGATTTGATAATTAACTTAGGAAGTAGATTGGATACAAGAATAACTGGAGGCAAACCAGAGACATTTGCAAGGTTAGCAAAAATTATTTCCATTGATATAGACCAAAATGAATTAAATAAAAAAAGAGGTCTTAGTGTTTTTTTAAAAATAAAAGAAGATCTAAAAAATTTTTTATTTATTTTTAATAATACACAAAAAAAACTAAAATTTTCATCAAATAAAAAATGGAAATCAATTTGTTTTGATTGGAAAAATAAATACCCCAATGTAAGATTGTCATACTTCAAGCAAAAGAAATATGTAAATCCATACGCTTTTATGGATTTATTATCCAAAAAATTAATCAAAAAAGATATTATTATAACAGATGATGGTGGGCATTTAACATGGACAATGCAGGGATTTAAAATTAAAAAAGGTCAAAGATTATTTTCTGCATTTGGCAATTCCCCAATGGGTTATGCTTTTCCAGCCGCCATCGGTGCTTGCTTAGCATACCAAAAAAAAAGAATAATATGTATCGATGGTGATGGAAGTATACAAATAAATTTACAGGAATTACAAACTATGGTTATAAATAAGTTGCCTATTAAACTTTTTATAATAAATAATAATGGATATGGAATAATTAAACAATTTCAACAACTGTATCTTCAAAAAAGATATGAAGCTACTGTTTCGGGCAAAGGAGTTACCAATCCAGATTTTGAAAAACTATCATACGCTTACGGAATAAATTATAATGAAATTAAAAAAAATAATCATATTAATCAGATTTTAGATAAGGTTTTAAGTTCTAACGAACCTGAAATTATAAATGTGATTATAGATCCAAACCAAAAAATTATTCCAAAACTTCAATTTGGAAATCCAATAGAGGATTTAAGTCCATTATTGTCAAGAAAAGAATTTAAAAAGAATATGATGATTAAATTATTTAATAAAAAAATAAAAAATTTTACTGAAACTAATTAATTAATAAAATTAGATCTCAAGGTTATCTAATGAAATTTTTAAAATAATGCACATAGGACCAACATACTATTCTAATAGAGAGCTTAAAAAGTTTAAATTTGCATCCTTAGGCAAAAATGTTCTTATTAAAAAAAATGCATGTTTGTATTTTACAGAAAATATTTCTATTGGAAACAATGTCAGGATTGATGATAATGTAATTATAGTTGCTTCAAATAAACAAAAACCTGTTAAAATTGGTAATTATGTTCATATAGCATCCAATTGTTATTTGGCTGGATCCAGCGGTATTGAATTAATGAATTTCTCTGGTCTAGCACCAGGAGTTTTAATTTTTTCAGGTACTGACGATTATAGTGGTAGAAAATTAACAAATCCTACCATAGACAAAAAATATATCGGTGGAAAAAAGGGTAAAGTTACTTTATGCAAACATGTAATTGTTGGAGCAAATTCAGTTATTTTGCCCAATGTAACAATTCAAGAAGGTAGTTCTGTAGGAGCCCTTTCATTAGTAACTAAATCTCTAGATTCATGGGGAGTTTACTTTGGAGTACCAGTTAAAAAACTAAAAAATAGATCAAAAGATCTATTAAATTTAGAAAAAAAATTTTTAAAAGATAATTAATATTTTATGAAAAAAATTTATTTTGGAGGTCCGTCGATAACAAATCTAGAGAAAAAGTACGTTTTAGACTCTGTAACTAATGGCTTTTATGATGGAATGAAAAAAGATTTAATAGGTTTAGAGACAAAATTAAAAAAACTACTAAAAATTAATTATGTACATCTTAATTTTACCTGTACTCATGCTATGCACTTAGCGCTTTTGTCATGTGGAGTTAAAGCAGGAGATGAAGTGATAATTCCAGAAATTAGCTGGGTAGCAACCGCACAAGCTGCAGCTTACACTGGGGCTAAATGCGTTTTTGTAGATGTGGATCCCTTAACATTTTGTGTTGATCCAAAAAAAATAGAAACGGCTATTACCAAAAAAACTAAAGCTGTAATGGTAGTTCATGCTTTTGGACACCCTTGTGATATGATTGAGATAGTTAAGTTATGCAAAAAACACAAACTATATTTAGTTGAGGATGCCGCTCCTTCATTGGGTTCACATATCAAAGGTAAAATGACCGGAACATTCGGTGATGTGGGATGTTTTAGTTTTCAAGGCTCTAAAATAATTACAACTAATGAAGGCGGGGCTTTTGTAACTAATAGTAAAAAGAAATTTGATTTTGCTAAACTGTATTCCATTCTAGGCAGAACAGACTCTAAAGGACCTTTCTGGTCTGATCATATTGCTTTTCGTTATGGAATGTCTAATTTAAATGCCTCATTAGGATGTGCTCAAGTTCAAAGGATTAAAAAAATAGTTAAAATTAAAAGAAATATTGCAAAACAATATCTAAATTTTTTTGAAAATAATGAATTTGTTAGATTTGTTAAAGAACCAACTTACGCATACTCAAACTATGGTTATCCAAATATTATCTTAAAAAAACCAAATAAAAGTAAACGAGATAAGTTAGTTAATTTTTTATCTTCAAAAAACATTCAATCAAGACAAATGTTTCCTTTAATGAGCGATATGCCGATGTTTAAAAAAAAATATAAGAATCCTAATTCTAGGCTCGTATCTGAAAATGCAGTTACCTTACCTTCTGCTCCAGGCATGACCCCTTCAGATATAAAAAGAGTCTATGTGGAGATTATGAATTTTTTTAAAAAATAGATAAAAATTGAGCCATATTTTTTATGTTTCCCCGTATAATGAAAAAAGTGGTGGAACTAAAGTTTTATACTTTCTAAAAAAATTTCTAGAGTTATAAATAAATATTTAGTCAAATAATAAAAAATTAGTAAGCAACAAAAATCATATTAATTATTTAAAAAAGTCAAAATTATTTATGATTTTGAGGCTTTAGTTCATTGGCAAAGGTTAGTTCGTGAGAATCTTTTTAAAAAATTTAAAAATTCAATAAATTTTTATCAAGCATATTTGCCAATTGGAAGAGGATGGTATCCGCATGTACATACCATAATTAATAATTTAAAATGAGGAGTTACGTTTCATCAAATTTTACCAGTTATGGATGATGCAGATATTGGGTGCCAGCAAAAAGATTTAATTTCATAATTTTCCAAATGTAACAGAATTGTATTCAAAATCTAAAAAATTAAATGGTGCAATTTTTCGTGAAAAAATATATGATAAAAAGCTTAATAGAAAAATAATTACTTTTCATAAAAAAGATTTGTTAAAATATGATGAACTTAAACTTAGTAAAAAATAT
>Ga0208646_1001085_pt1 | contig 14157 bp, 15 predicted proteins | sample AntAceMetag02UK8_FD_184762 | JGI IMG/M metagenome (GOLD analysis project Ga0208646, IMG submission 184762) | Saline lake microbial communities from Ace Lake, Antarctica - Antarctic Ace Lake Metagenome 02UK8 (SPAdes) (version 2) | ecosystem: Environmental > Aquatic > Non-marine Saline and...
GGTAGTTCGACGGCTGTTTCAGATTGAATATTCTGATAACTCGCCTCAATTGCAGTGGTAAGAATGCGAATATCAACCAATGATTGCTTCACCACGTAGGTGCTTGACGCGGGAAGTTCCTTAATACTTGCGGCGAAAAGGCGTGGGTCACTAAATGTCGTGAGTAGAACAATTCCAATGTTGGGGCTTACCCGACGAAGTGCATGTGCAAGGTCAACTCCATTAGGTCCACCACCTAAATCAAGGTCCAGTACAGCGACATCAATTGAGGTCGCATCGACAGCCATTGCCTCGGGAACTGTGCCAACGGTGGCAACGACATCGAAGTGTTGCCCATTCAAGGCAGCTGCAACGGTCGTCCGCGAGAACGCGTCGTTGTCAACCACCAAGCAACGAAGTGTCATAGGACAATTATTGGGTGTTTGTTTGAGAATAAAGACAGTTCTTCGCTGAAAACGTAAGGGAAAACCCTGCAATATCTCAAATGGTCGTTGTTTCCCGTCCTCCCTCGCGCTAATTGAGGAGCTGGATGCTCCAGCAGTTCGCACATTCAAATCCTTAACCTATGAGAAGAACACGCCGTGTCATTGTCTTCTTGGGTGCGATCATGATTGTGATGGTTGAACCTATTTCCGCATCATTGGCTCGCAGGTATTTCCGTATCTGGACGGCTCTCTTTCGTGCAAGAGTCGAGCCATTGCCACTTTTGGGAACTACTGCCATGAGCGTGGTGGTGCCAGTACGTTCTTGCTGCAGCCACTCATCGAGCTGTTTTTTAAGTGCTGTATTCATTTTCGATGACCCGCGAGAAAAGCGCACTGAATCTATAGCTGGTTCCTCAGCCTGGACCCTTTGAATGGCCGTCACGGTGATGTAGATGTCTACTGAACTTCTCCCCTCGATGTTTGTAGCGGAGACAGTGAAAAGTGCTGTGTCGATTGAACTACTTGAAGTCCCACTCAAGACTCCGGTAGCCGCGTTGAAGTCCAGACCAGGAGGAACCTTGGGGTCAATTGCAAATATTGCCGGACCTCCCCGATTGACAACAAGTTGATCTGACGACTCAATGCCGACTATCCACGTGAATGAACCGTTGACCGAGGCAATGAGGTTCGGTGGCAAAGGGGCTGTACTCCCAGTAGGTGTGGTTGAAGCGCCACCAGTACTTTCACTGGGTTGACCACTTGATGCTGCTGCAATGGTCATAGTCACGTTGGAGGTGGCTGACTGTGATCCTGCGGTTGCTGTGATCGTGTAGTTCGCTGTTGAACTCGTCGCAGTCGGTGTCCCCGATATGCGACCTGTCGATGCGTTGATAGATAACCCGCCTGGAAGTGTCGGTGAAACCGTGTAGGTAGGAGTACCAGTGAAATTACTTGCAGTAAACACGGCGGTTGAAGCAATTGCGGAGTTCACGGTGCCGGTCACCGTTTGAGTTGCAGGACTCAGCGCAGGGGAAGGGGCAGGGGAAGGGGCAGGGGCAGCATTGATGGTGAAGAAGTGTGTAACCGAGCTGGCTGGAGCATAGGTAGCATCACCGTTTTGTGTCGCGGTCATTGAACAGGAACCGGCGCTGACAGCTGTGATCGTCCCCGTTGAGACCGTGCATATTGCGGTAGTTGTTGACGTCAATGTCACTGGCAGCAAGGAACTCGCCGTAGGGGTAACCGTTTGAGGACTATCGCCGACAGACATCTGAGTTGGCGTGTTGAACGTAATGCTTTGAGCCGTCAAGGAAGTGCCAGTGATGGTGGCTGAACCTGTGGCGTATCCAGTCCGACTAACTGTCAGGGTCACCGTGGAGGAAGTACTCGCTGCAAGACCAGTGAGGGTGAGCAGCCCTGAACCACTCATTGAAACGGAACCACCTGCAGTTGCGGTTTCTGCCCATGTGAAAGCAGCGTCATAATTTGAGACCTGGACAGTGAACCCATCAGCCGTTGCGGTCGGTGAACCAAACGAAGGTGTTAGCGCTGCAGCTGCGGATACCGTAATCGTCACTGTGGCGGTGGCTGACTGTGATCCTGCGGTTGCTGTGATCGTGTAGTTCGCTGTTGAACTCGTCGCAGTCGGTGTCCCCGATATGCGACCTGTCGATGCGTTGATAGATAACCCGCCTGGAAGTGTCGGTGAAACCGTGTATGACGGCGTGCCAGTGAAATTACTTGCAGTAAACACGGCGGTTGAAGCAATTGCAGAGTTCACGGTGCCGGTCACCGTTTGAGTTGCCGGACTCAGCGCAGGCGAAGGGGCGGCATTGATTGTGATGCGAACTGTTGCCTTGACGAGCTTTCCATTGCCGTCACTTGTTGTGATTGTGTAGGTAGTTCCGGGATTTGTACTGGTGGGAGTACCCGAAATAACACCGGTGTCAAAATCTAAATCAAGGAAGTCTGGCAGAGTTCCCGACTCGAGCGTTTATAAGGAGTGCTGGGTGGGGATAATATTGGGAAGTTTTCGGGGGTGAAGGCAGCTGTAGGAGTTATTGGAGTGTCAACAACTCCCAGTACTTCCTGGTGCGAGGGTGAAATAGAAGGCGCAGGCGCCGCATCAATTGTGATAAGAACGGTTGCGTCGGCAAAATTTCCATTGCCGTCATTGGCTGTGATTGTGTAGGTAGTTCCAGGATCAGTATCCGCAGGCGTGCCACTAATTACCCCGTCGTACATGTCCATGGTGAGGCCGACGGGGAGCCCCGGAATAACACTGAAACCCCCAAGAATTGATCCTGTAAAGCCGGTGCCAGTAAAAGCACTCGTCGACGAAATTGCAGAGCCTTGAGTCCCATTTAATGTTTGAGTTGCAGGTGAGATCGAAGGTCCAGCAGCAACGTTAAATGAAAGGCTGGCACTTGAGCGCGCGGCGATCTTGGAGGAACCCCCGAACTTTGTTGCCGTGAATATGTAAGTCCCACTCGCTGTCGCAGTGGCCGTCCCCGAGATCTCGCCATAGCTCGCATTGAGCGAAATACCTGTTGGGAGAGCCGGGCTTACTGTCCAGTCATCAACGGCAGTTGCAGCACCGAAGGTGGCAGCCAGAGTCGTTGTGAATGGGGAATTGACCGTCGCACTCGGTAGTGAAGTTGTCGAGATGTCAATGTATTCGATTGAGCCAGTCGGTGTTGTTGTGGACAAGGAAGAGACTTGATTGTTTGAGCTGGGAATTCGAGTGGATGAAAGATATGACGAGCCGCCGCCACCACCACCACCTGCAGCATTTTGAAGATTACCGTCTCCACCATGACCGGCTAGCCCGCCGTAGTAGCCCGCACCACCACCGCCACCATCCGCATTGAATCCGGGTTCAGTATCTGAGTCAGCACCCCCGCCTCCATCAGTGCCCGTGCGACTCAATGTGCTGGCGGCGGTGCCATTGAGCACCCATCCACCAGAACCTCCGTCTCCGTAGGTACCGTTGCTAAATCCAGTGTCCTGACCGATGCCTCCCCCGCCGTTGCCACCGTTCCCAGAGCTAGCGGGGCTGCCAAAGACACCACCCGTTAGATCCACAGCCCCACCGGCTCCTCCACCACCTCCAGCTATCACGACGATGGTGTCATCAATGGCAACGGCGCTCGCACCGCCACCGCCACCTCCCTTGCCTACCCCAAAGTCATAAGAGCCCGCTGCCCCAATATTGAACGCTGAAGTTGCAGGAGTTGAATTGTTGGCAAAGTCTGGACCGTCTTCACCAAGGCCGATAAACACAGTTTCGCCTTCAGAGACATTGAGACCGGCAGTAATTCCAGCCCCTTGCCCGCCTTGAGCAGTTGACCCCGCAATATCTCCGCCGTCGCCTCCGGATCCTGCGGAAATGCTGACCTGAATAATTGACACTCCAGCTGGGACAACCCAACTGCCACCTGTGGGGAAATCTAATTCCGCTCCAGTGGCTGGATTCGGCATTGCGAAAGTTGTGATAAGCACACTTGTGCACGCTATAAAGACGGCTGTTTTCTTTCGCACTCATCTACTATCTGGTAATAGCGGGAAAAGTGGAAGTTATTTACCCATTATGAGGAAAATTGCAGGGTTTTCCCTACCGCTTCACATCGAGTACTTCGATTATTGATAAAAAATTCCTTCGATTTTAAATTCAGATTTGAGTAAAGCCCCGATCTGCGGGTTCTTCTACGATTTGTCAGGACTGGCGATAGGAGACTCAGAGGATGCAGCAAGGTCAGCCGCAACGGCTTAGTTCAATACCGAGAATCACTCGAACTTGTAGTTGCAGAGATCATGTCAGGGATTCGACAGCGGTCACGTTCCAAGCAGAGATGCCCGCGCGGAAAACCTAATGCCCCAGCGACACGGTGGCCCACAGAGTGCAACCACTTTCAGCATTGTTTTCTCGTCGCCACTCCGAACCACACACAGATTCCAGAACAGCTGACCCCAGGCCAGGGGAATGAGTCTTGGGTAAGCCTTTGCCGTTGTCGGATACCTCGACCAACAATGAAGTTTGTGTCTGGGTTACGGAGACCATGCATGAAGTTGCACCACCATGGCGGTATGCGTTTGCGATTCCTTCAGAGATTACTCGTTTAACGTCACTGGCATGCTTTGCATCACAGGAAACCGTGGAGATAAAAGTGTCTATTTCGATTAACCCCTTCCAGGGCGTTAAGGCTGACTCGATTATTTCCTGCGGAGATTGAAGTGTGTCGGGTGTTGTGAGTAAGTTGTCAAAGTTCAAGTGTTGTGCTGCACTCGTGAGTGCTTGCGAGGTGTGAATGCGTGAGGCCATGCCGTGAATCGCTTCGGCTACTTCTTGCTGGGTTTTCACTAGCTCGTTGCCAGCTGCCCGGGTATTGATTTCCTCGTCTTTGATTTGATCATTCAAGTCCAAGACAATTTCTTCGGCAGAGGCGAGGGCTCCACGGAAAATGCTGACGAAAATAGTCAGGGTTGGTATCCAAATAGAGTTTGCCACGATTAGTCCGAAGGCCGCATTCGCTGGACGGTTGTCGAAAATTATCGATGCAACCGGACCGGTAACGATCACCGTGATGGCCATCGTTGAAACAAAAAATATGAGGCTAACGAAACTACTGGAAAATGAAAGCTGCGAAGCAAGACTGTAAATGCCCCAGATAGCGATGGCAGAGAAGACCACCTGGGCTATTCCTCGGGTGGATCCGATTGCTGGAATCAAACTCCCGAGGGCGCTCAGTGACCACAACACCGCAACGATCACTCCGGGGTAGGGGTTGTGAAAGACGGCGGTGCGAATAACGGTGAACCAAGGAACCTTGGCTTTCGTTGATTGGGGTGTATTTGCCCACACTTGGTGACTTACGGTCCGAGCGCTCGCAGCGCTAGTTATCTGTTCACTGGCTTGGGTGAGGAGTGTTTCACGCAAGACCTGCGTTTCGCCGTCAATCCGCATTCGTTCCACCCGAACTTGGGTCAGTTGATTAACGAGTTTCGATCTGTCCGTGAAGTAGGTCGCAACAACGGAAATTATTAGTGCACCGATGGGAATGAAAATTGCTCCAAGAATTGCCCCGGTCACAAGGCGCACCGCGATGAGTTCAGGGCCACCGCCTGAAACGCTCAGCGCGTCAGACATGAATCCGACAAGAGCACCACGTGAACCACCAGCAATAGCCCCGAGAGCGACTACCCAGGCAATGGGAACTGCCTGCACCCTGCGATTACGAAAGAGCGTGAAGTTGGCAAGGAGAAGTATCACGCCGAACAGTGAATATCCGGCTGCCCAAATGAAGAACCAACTACCAATGTTTCCTTCCATGCCCCCGCTCATGTTGGATCCGATAGTCACGAAGTTAATGGGCAGGTTCAGTACATAGAAAACAAGTGAGATGGCCCAGCGTCCACCAACGCGTTCCCGTACTGTCTTTCCCAGCACCATGTGGTGGCTCCACAGCCGAATTGATTGCATGAAATTCAGCGGTGCAGGTGTGGGTGTCGTGTCGCACCGGTGAGCGAAAAGAATGCACGGGCGAGCGCAACCCGTTGATTCGCTGTTGGATCAATTTCGATATCGAGTGCGGTTGCTGCGCGCTTAACGGACTGCTCAACAGACTTCTCGGTCACAACCCGGACCCTCGCAATCTCTGCATTCGACAGCCCGTAAGCAAGAAGTCTGAGCGTCTCCACCTGGCTGTCAGAGAGAGGAACTCGTGGCACTCCCGATTCACATTGCTCCTGCGCCATTTCACGACTACCGACTATGGCGGTGGTAAGAATCCGAATGTCTTTCAACGATTGCTTCACTACATAGGCACTCGAAGGCGGGAGTTCCTTCACACTCGCGGCGAAAAGCCTTGGGTCACTAAACGAGGTGAGCAACACAATGCCAATAGTTGGATTGAGTTTACGTAGACCGTGCGCCAAATCGATCCCATTGGGTCCTTCACCCAAATCAAGATCGAGAACAGCTACGTCAATATTGGCGACATCTAATCCAATAGCTTCCGATGCTGTTCCGACTACTGCGACAACTTCGATCCGATCGCCCGCGATTGCTGCGGCAACCGTCGTTCGCGAGAAGTCGTCGTCATCAACGACAAGGCAACGCAGAGTCATGTGTTTATTATGTTGGGTAGATCAATCATTGAGTACTACTCGTCGTGTCATTGGGCGGTCACTCGCGATTTCAATCCGAATCATTGAAGAAACATTTACATTGTTCGCTCGCAGGTACTTTCTCACTTGAACGGCCCTTTTCCGCGCTAAAACGGACCCATTGCCGCTTTTGGGAATCACGCCGGTGAGCCTGACTTGACCTTGTATCTTCGTACCAACATTTTTCTGATCAATAAATTCATTGAGTTGCCGCTTAAGGTTTGGCCGCAATTTTGCAGAGCCAGCCTTAAACCGAACAGATTCTCGCTCTTGCGCGACCGGAATGGTTGATGCTTTTTCAGACACGGAAAGCCGAATCGATTGCTTACTTTGACCCAGTGAGTTCGATGCCGTGACCTCAAAGACAGATTCGCGGTGGAGTTCCGTTGGCGTTCCAGAAATAATTCCGGTCGTTGGTTCAAGAGTAAGTCCGGCTGGAAGCGAAGGATCAATAGTGAATTGCGAAAAACTGCCCGCATTAGTAACAACCCGCAGTGCGGCATTTATCCCTAGTTCTAAATTGAACTCCCCAACTCCAACTGCCGCCAGGTTCGGTGCCACAACCGCAGGCCCTGCACTCGCGCCCGAGTCAGAGCCCGAACCAGTATTGGGGGTGGGATCAGGCGTTGGAGTTGGTGTTGGTGCTGCAGCGACAGTGAGACTCAGACTCACATTTGATCGAGCCGAAATCTCACCGCTTGTGCTCCCTCCGGAAGTGTTCTTGGTCGCGGTGAATGTGTAGGTCCCGGTTGAGGCCGCAGTAGCAGTCCCGGAGAGCACACCTGTGGTGGCATTTAATGTGATTCCTGTTGGTAATGCTGGGCTCACTGCCCAGTTGTTGACCGATCCTGCTGCACCAAAAGTAGCGGCTAGCGTCGTTGTAAAAGGGTTGTCGACTGTCGCACTTGGCAGTGAAGTTGTCGAGATGTCAATGTATTTGAGGCGACCGCTAGGGGTACCCGAGGTCAAAATCTCTGACGTGTAATTTGTGCCGGGAATCAGCGACAATAATATGTAGGACGAGCCTCCACCTCCGCCACTACCAACCCAATCAGATATGCCAGCTGATCCACCCCCACCTCCCCTACCACCAACATAACCAGCACCCCCACCTCCGCCACGTGCGTTAAAACCGGAGGAGGAATCTGAGTCGCCTCCTGCGCCGCCGTTACGAGAACCGGTGAGGAGGAGATTGCTAATAGGTGTTGTGTTTGGCGACTCCCCACCACCGAGGCCTCCCGGACCTCCCGCATCAGTAGTAGGAAGAATGGTGGCACTGCTGTCACCTCCGCTGCTTCCCGAACCACTAGAGCCACTGGTACCCCAGGCGCCAGCGGCGCCACCGACTCCCGAAGTATCCGTACCGGTTAACCCACCTTCTCTGTACCCACCAGCGCCACCTCCGCCTCCAGCAATGACAACGATGCTGTCACCTATGGCAATTGCGCTGGCTCCTCCCCCACCCCCGGGGAGAGAGCCGAGGGTATTTTCTGCTGCCCCTCCATAGCCAATGAGAAATGCTGACTTCGCATTCGACTCAGTTGAATCCGAGTCTTCTCCGTTTTCGCCTAATCCGAAGGACAATACGTCGCCAGCGCCCACATTGAGGCCTGCTGTGATGGACATGCCTGCTCCACCTGGCTGCGGGTTGCCACTTGAGTTTCTACCACCGCTGCCTCCCACTCCACCTGAAATATTGACCTCAACGATTTCTACGCCAGTGGGGACAGTCCAGTTTCCATCCGTGGTGAAGGTCACTTCAGCTGGATCTGCTGCTTGGGCACTCGGGACTGAAATGGGCATGATTAAGACGCCGCAGAGCAAGGTGCCAATCGCAAACTTGTGTTTCATTTAGCCACCATGCATGAAAATCTTTATTAGCGAAAGTCTTTTGGAGCCTATTAGCGGTATTGAGGGGTTAGCCCTAGCCCGAACTGCTTTGTTGACTACTCGCTGGCTTTTCGTGGCGGAACATACTTTGCAGAGGTCTTTCCATCGGGTCCGCCATTGATAAATGTCAGCCCAACTTTTGTGAATTCCCGCTTATTCTTTTTGAACTTCTTGGGTGCTGTTAGCACAATTCTGGCATCGAATTTTTTCATGACGGTGACGTTGCCTACGTCCCCGGAGGTTGAGCACATGGTCTGCACGTCACTGGGTGTCCCGTCAGCTGGGGATGTGTAGATGCATTGAGTGACCGGAAGATTTAAAGTTCCTTTGCCAACGGCGGTTTTCTTATTCCACTTCTTCCACGTGATATCGCTGAGGTACGTATCGGAAGTGTCCCCTTGTGGATCGTCATCTCCACCGTCTGGACAAGCAACGATGATCGTTGATGGTTTGCGGGACGTCACACTCAGATACGACAGGTCACCGCTTTGACCGGCACCTAGACACATGGAAACAACAGGCAGTGATTTGCTGGTAGCTCGCGCAGTGGGCTGAGCCGTTGCCACGGGTGGTATCAGGGCAACGGAGAGAACAAGGCTGGTTATTGCGATCCTGAACGTCTTCATGTTGGGAATATAAGGAAATGAAGTTAGCGATTCAAGCCTAACTGGACAAGTGAGGGGTTAGCCCTATTTTCTTTTGGCGAAACACCGTCAGCGACAGCGAGAGATTCTGTTTAGAAACTGGTCGCGAGTCCGACTTCTTCACATGCGCGTAGGAGTTGTTTGTCGTTAGTCAGGAAGTGGGAAGCCCCTATTGCTTGTGCGGTACCAAGATGAATCGAGTCGAGGGATCCAAGATGCGGGAAAGTGAAAGTCGAAGCACTCGTGAGCATTTGTGAATTTAGTCTTACCAACTCAGTCCCTGCAAGGGCATCAGTCTTATGTTCTTGAAATTGCTTCTGGGTCCGTTCGGGTGTGTTGGTTCGGTGCAGAAACCGGCTTACTTCAAGTGAAGCAAGGACGCTGCTAAAGAAAGTAAATCCTTGGAGACGTCCTTGCTGCAAGTAGTGCGCGATCAGATCAGACCTGCGCTCGGGAGATATCCGACTAATTAGGACATTGGAATCCAAGTAGCAAATCTGCTGCTCAATCTTTTTCACAATCGGTCTTTTCGTAGATCCCGCATGATTTCATCTGAAGTCACACCGGGGGGCAAGGTCACAGGATTCTCGGAATAGAACTCCCCGAATTCACGCTCCGCTGGGATGATCATGTGTCGAATCTCAGGCGGGAAACGCAGCAGCTTGTAGTGGGTCACGTATTCCGCGATCGCTTCACGGGCTAGTTCCTGTTGGGACTTGCCGGTTTCCTTTGAAAGCGCTTTGAGGCTCTTGGCTAAGGATTCCGAGAGGCGTAGGTTCATGCTCATAAATAAATGGTACCAATTTCGGTACCGATTGGCTTTGGTGTGGAGTTGGCTCATAAGAGCATCTTTAATTCGACACATATATCTGTATAGAACGATTTGCGATCTGGGGACCCATTGACGGAAAACCAAAGCTGTGGAAAAAGAAATGTGGTTACACTTTTATGTTAATGTGACTACATGGAGATCGGGGTTCGTGAGGCTAAGGCGCATCTGTCCGAGTATTTGCGTCGGGTTCAAAGCGGTGAAGAGTTCGTGATCACCGATCATGGCAAACCCGTTGCACGAATCACCCCGATTGATTCACCCATTGAATTCTCACCCGAGGTTGCCAAAGGGATTCGTGAGGGCTGGATCAGGCAACCCACCAGTTGGGGACCACTTCCTCCCCTTAACGCTGTGCTTGGGGGACTCGGGGTGTTGCCCGAGGGGGTTACCACGTGGGACCTGATCAATGAGGATCGTGGAGACGAGTGAGCGTCTACATTGACAGCAGTGCGCTGGCAAAACGATATGTAACGGAAATTCAATCCCAAATAACAAATTCATATCTGGAATCTGTACAAGCCCCAATAACATCGGTTCTCACGATCGTTGAGGTGCGCCGGGTAATTGGACGGTACGTCAGTTCGATTGAAGGTGTGATGGCTGGCACATTACTTAAGCGAGACCTTTCCAGCATGGTGCTCGTGGAAGTTTCACCTGAAATAGTCGAAAACGCAGCGGAAATTGCCGCGAGGACTCAACTGCGAACCTTGGACAGCCTCCATCTTGCCTCTGCAATGGCAGCTGCATGCAACCAAATCTTGACTTTCGACAAGGTGCAATCACAGGTTGCGCAGTCGTTAGGAATCTCACCGGTAACCCTGGAATAGCGACCTGTTGTGGAGTTGGAGCTGGTTGCGGCTAGTCTGAGCACGCATTAATCCTCCTGTCACGGAAATGCCGTGGCCGTTTAGTCCGAAGGAGGTGGGTTAATACATGCGTAAATACGAAGTCATGGTCATTCTGGACTCTGAACTTGAAGAAAAAACAATTACCCCCAGTCTTGAAACGTTCCTTAACGTGATCAAGGCCGACGGCGGTTCAATTGACAAATTTGATTTCTGGGGCAAGCGTCGCTTCACCTATGAAATCAACCACAAGACCGATGGCTACTACGTGGTAATCGAGATGACCTCGACCCCCGAAGCAGTTGCCGAGCTTGACCGTCAACTCTCCCTCAACGAAGCGATCGTTCGCACCAAGGTGATTCGCCCCAACTGGTCAACACCGGAGAAGGTTTCCTAATGGCGGCCGGGGACATCAACGTGACGGTTGTTGGCAACATGACCAACGATCCCGAACTGCGTTTCACCCCAAGCGGTGCAGCTGTTGCTTCATTCACCATTGCTACCAATTCACGGTATTTGGACAAGACAACCAATGAATGGAAAGACGGGGATCCGACCTACTTGCGGTGCAGCGTGTGGCGTCAATACGCCGAGAATGTTGCCGAGTCTCTGACAAAGGGAACTCGCGTAATCGTTTCAGGCAAATTGAAGCAGCGTTCCTATGAAACCCGCGAGGGCGAAAAGCGAACGGTAATGGAAGTTGAAGTTGAAGACGTTGGTCCCGCATTGCGATATGCAACAGCCAAGGTCAACCGAGTTCAACGCTCCGACGGTGGATTTAACTCCGGTGGCAGCTCTGGTGGCGGTTCTTCCGCACCAGCGGACGACCCCTGGGCGACGAATGCACCCGCGGCAAACTTTGACGAACCACCCTTTTAATCACATAAATTTTCACTAATAACTTCAAGGAGTTAACACAATGGCACGCGAGAACAAGCGCCAACAAATGTTGGACAAGAACAAGATGGTGAAGGCTAAGGCCTGCGCTTTCTGCAAAAAAGAAGTAAAAGGTCTCGACTATAAAGACGTCAACCTGCTTCGCAAATTCATTTCCGATCGCGGCAAGATCCGCGCTCGCCGGGTAACAGGCAACTGCACCCAGCACCAGCGCGACGTAGCCATGGCAGTGAAGAACGCCCGTGAAATGGCACTCCTTCCCTACTCAGCGGCTACTCGCTAATTAACACGGAAACTGGAGAATTAACATGAAACTTATCCTCACTCAGGAAGTCAGTGGTCTGGGAACTGCCGGAGACATTGTTGAAGTAAAGGACGGTTACGGTCGTAACTTCCTACTTCCACGTGGCTTCGCAATTGCTTGGACCCGTGGCGGCGAGAAGCAGGTTGTTCAAATCAAGCGTGCCCGCAAGGTGCGCGAGGTTCGTGACCGCGATCACGCCAATGAAATCAAGCAGACCCTTGAATCAATGGTGATTGTTGTTCCCGCCAAAGCTGGCGCGACCGGCAAACTTTTCGGTTCAATCACCACAGCAGACGTTGCCGCAGCGGTTAAGTCAGCTGGCAATATCTCAATTGATAAGCGCAAGGTGCACTTGGCCAGCGCTATTAAAACAGTCGGAAATCACAAAGCAACAGTTGACGTGCACCCAGGTGTAAGCGCCAATGTGGAATTTGTTGTTTCAGCTGACTAACAATTAGTTTTCTCATAGCTAGTGTGAAAAGGGGTCGCTCCCAGTGGGCGGCCCCTTTTGCATTTCGCTTAATCTAAACCCGTGCGCCACAAGGATCCAACGCGCTCGCTCACGAATCGGGCTGCGGTGCGAAACATTTCCGCTTAATAATAATGTTCCGGTTTGGTACTCATTTACAGGTAGTCTCGCGGTTACGAGGCAGCTCAAGCCCTTTTACCTACACAGGAGGATCATTCATGTCATATATGGAAGCGATAAAATCAGGTTTCTCGAATTATGCCAAATGGTGACGTCCCGTGTGGTGGTGTGTTTTCGGGCTTGGCTGGGGCGTTGTTGACGTTGTAGTGGGCCATCGTGCAAGGGTTCGTGTGTAAAGACAAATAAACCCACGAAAGGACCTTGCACGATGACTATGGAACATTCTGCCTTGTTGGAATTATTGGATTCATTGAAGGCTGCCGGCGTTGATAATCGGATCCGGCTGGCAGCTCAAAACATGTATCAGGAACTTATTGATGCTGAGGCTCGAGGCGTGATTGGTGCTGGGCTTTGGGAACGTAATGATTCCCGCACGAGTATTCGTAACGGCTCTCGGGTTCGGACGTTAACAACGACGGCTGGGGATCTAGACCTGCGGATCCCCAAACTGCGCAGCGGATCGTTTTTCCCAAGCTTGCTCGAACGCCGCCGCCGAGTTGACCAGGCATTGTTCGCGGTGATCATGGAAGCCTACGTTCATGGCGTGAGTACCAGGAAAGTTGATGACTTAGTCAAAGCCCTAGGTGCGGATACGGGGATCTCGAAATCGGAAGTCTCCCGGATCTGTCAAGGTTTAGATGAAGAAGTCTCAGCGTTTCGCGACCGTTCCCTCACCGACGCTAACTACCCGTACGTATTCCTAGATGCCACGTATTGCAAAGCCCGCGTCAATCACCGTGTCGTGTCCCAAGCAATCGTTGTTGCTATCGGTGTCAGCGCTGATGGGCGCCGTGAAGTATTGGGAATGGACGTAGGTGATAGTGAAGACGGGGCGTTTTGGACAGCGTTCCTACGTGGGCTCAAAGCCCGTGGCCTAGGCGGTGTTCAACTCGTCATCTCCGATGCCCACGCGGGCCTGAAACAAGCAATAGCAGCGGTTTTTCAAGGATCCGCGTGGCAGCGGTGCCGGGTTCATTTCATGAGAAACGTGCTCTCTGTGGTGCCCAAGGGAAGCTCGGAAATGGTTGCTGCAGCGATCAGAACTATCTTCGCTCAACCCGACCCGGATCATGTTGCCGAGCAATTCGATGTGATCGCTGGGATGCTGGGTAGGCAAGTGCCGAAAGTAGAAACAATGATGCGTGATGCGAAAGAAGACCTGTTGGCTTTCGCGCAATTCCCCCAAGCTCATTGGCGTCAACTCTGGTCAACGAACCCGCTAGAACGCGTCAATAAAGAAATCAAACGACGAACCGATGTTGTCGGTATCTTCCCTAATCCCGAAGCACTCCTGCGGCTCGCAGGGGCAGTGCTGATCGAACAACACGACGAGTGGGCCGCCAGCGACCGACGCTATTTCAGCGAAGCCTCCATGACTCTGTTGATGACGAAAAAAAATCCAAATGAAGGGCAGGTGAACACACCAGAACTCATGACGGCATGATCAGAACACGAACCTGAGTAGAAAAAAGAAAACACACCACTCAGAGGGACGTCACCCACACT
>Ga0208646_1001088_pt1 | contig 14130 bp, 16 predicted proteins | sample AntAceMetag02UK8_FD_184762 | JGI IMG/M metagenome (GOLD analysis project Ga0208646, IMG submission 184762) | Saline lake microbial communities from Ace Lake, Antarctica - Antarctic Ace Lake Metagenome 02UK8 (SPAdes) (version 2) | ecosystem: Environmental > Aquatic > Non-marine Saline and...
TACAAGAAAAGTTTCTAGATTATTTTTCTCTAAATTTATCAGCCTCAAAAACACCTAGCACGTGAAAGTCTTGACAATGAAGTCCTAATTCTTCCAATGATTTTTGAACTTTTGGATCTTCTATGTGACCATCTAAATCACATAAAAAGAAATACGATTCGAATGAATTATGTTCGGGATAGCTCTGAAGTTTTGTAAGATTAACTCCGTTAATAGCAAAACCTCCTAATGATTGATAGAGAGCAGCAGGTTTGCTTTTCAACTTAAATAAAAAAGAAGTTATATATCTTTTATTTCCAAAATTAGGTTGCAAGACTTCTTTTCCCATAATTAAAAATCGAGTTGCATTTCCATTTTCATTTTCAATATTGGGAGCAAGTATTTTGAGTTTGTAAATTTTTGAACTCAATGATGAAGCAATTGCTGCTTCACTTTTAATTTTATTTTTTGAAATGGTTTCAGCAGATCCAGCTGTGTCAGCTCGAATATGCTCAACTAAGTTATTTTTTGTTATAAAATTTGAACATTGAGATAAGGCTTGAGCGTGAGAAAATACATCTTTAATATCGCTTAGACTGCTTCCTGGCTGTCCTAATAAATTATGTTCAATCTTTTGAAAATGTTCTGCATAAATATTTAATCTATGCTTAAATATTAAATACTCTATTCCAATATTTCCTGTAATTCGGTTTGACTCAGGTATTACTATTCGAGAATCATTTTCTAATGATGCCCTTAAGAAACATTCATCAAATGTTTTACATGGAATAATCTCTGAATTTGGCTCAATTTCTAATGCTGCTAAATGTGAGTAAGCACCAAAAGTTCCTTGGAAATAAATTTTTCTCATTTTATAATTTATATTCCATAATTTTTTTTATAGCCAGATAATCTTCTTCTGTATCTACTCCAATAGGAGAATATTTTGCTAAAGCTACATTAATTTTTAAATTATTATCTAGGGCTCTTAATTGTTCTAATCTATTTTTTCTTTCATTAATTGTCTGATCTAAATTTATAAATTTTTCTAATGCACTCACCTTGTATGAATATATTCCAATATGATGATAGATATTTTGATTGCTTAAAGATAAATTGTTTCTACTAAATTTTAATGCTGATGGAAAATTGTTTTTTTCTAACTTGTATTCTGTATAGACCTTAACTATATTTTCATTGTTAAACATTGCATCGTCTTTTATTTTTGCTGCTAATGTTCCTATCTCAGAATTATTATTAATCATAAAATTATTCAAATTTATAATGTCGGTTTTATTGATACCAGGTTCGTCTCCTTGAAGATTTAATACAAAATCAATATTTTTTAAATTGAGTTTTTTATAGGCTTCAAAAATTCTATCTGTGCCAGTTTTATGATGGCTATCAGTTAAAATTGCTCTTCCTCCATTTTTGACAACATCTTCTAGTATTTCCTGATCCTCTGTAGCTACTACCACATCACCAATATTGGCTTCTTCGGCTTTCTTAAAAACATGAGAAATTATTGACAAATTATTAATTTTTAAAAGAGGTTTACCAGGCAATCTAGTTGCCGACATTCTTGAGGGGATTAAAATTAATGTTTTTGTCATTATAAACTCTGTAACTTATGCATCTAACAGACACAAAATTAAAAATTAAAAATTAAGTATTTTTTTTAATTATCATGTTATATGTGCAAAAGAATAAAATTTATATGGATTCGTTCGAGTTAAATAAAATTATTGCTGCAATCTTAATGGTTGCTCTTCTAGTTATTGGCCTAGGTAAAATTGCCGATGGTGTTTTTCATGTTAAAAAACCTGAAAGACCTGGATATCAAGTCGAAGTGGAAAGCCAATCAACTTCCTCGGCAACACAGGTGACAGAAATGGGAGAAAAAATTGATATAGCTGCCATCATGGCTTTAGGTGATGTTGCTTCTGGTGAAGCAATTTTTAAAAAATGTGCTGCTTGCCATTCAATAAAAAAAGGGGGTGCAAATAAAATTGGACCTGCTCTTTATGGAGTAGTTGGAAGTAAAGTAGGTAGCGCATCTGATTATAAATACTCTAATGCTTTAGCATCGTATGGTAAAGAATGGACATTTGAAGAATTAAATGGTTTTTTAACAAAGCCTGGATCTTACTTAAAAGGAACTAAAATGTCTTATGCTGGTTTAAGAAAAGAAGTAGACAGAGCCTCTGTAATTAAATACTTAAATCAAAATAGTGACAACCCTATACCTCTACCTTAATTTTCCAAAACAATACAAAAGAATACTTTTTTGAACATGCACTCTATTTAGAGCCTGCAACCATACTTCAGAATTCTTTCCTAAAAAAACTTCATTAGAAACCTCGGTACCTCGTGGGAGACAATGTAAAAAAGTTGTACTTTTTTTAGCAAAACTCATTAATTTAGAATTAATCTGAAAATTTTTAAAGTCTCTAATCTTTTTAGTTTTATTTACTTTGTCATTTAATGAAATAACTTTATCTGAAAAAATTACATCTGCATTTTTAACCGCTTTTTCAGCATCATTATAAATATGAATTTTTCCTTTATTATTTTTTGCCCAATCGAGTACAAATTTTTTAGGTTCATAATTTTTAGGGCAGCCAATATTTAATTTAAAAGAAAATTTAACTGATGCTGCAATTAAACTATTAAGAACATTATTGGAATCTCCAACCCAGCAAATATTTAATTTTGAGATAGGTTTTTTTTTAATTTCCTCAACTGTGAAAATGTCTGACAAAACTTGAGTTGGATGAGATGACGGACTGAGGCCATTAATAACAGGTATAGTTAAATACTTACTAAACTCTTCAATTTTCTCATCACTATCAGTTCTCAACATGAAGCCATCGCCATAAGTTGATAAAATTTTTGCTGTGTCTGCTAAACTTTCTCCACCTTTTCCTAGATGTAATTCGTTCGCTCTGAGTGTTATAGTTCCTCCTCCTAATTGTTTTATTGCGAGATAAAAACTGAGTCTTGTTCTAGAACTTGCTTTTTCAAACATTTGAATTAGTAATTTACCTTTTAAGGGGCTGCCTTTATCTACATCCAGCGTATTATAATTTTTTCTTTTCTGTTTTCTTTTTTTTGCATCTGTAATAATTTTTCTAAGGTCTAATGCAGATATATCTTTGAGGGTAATAAAATGTTTCATTTTTATTTATAGGTTGAACAAACTTTCTTGATAATATTTATAGCCAAATCTATTTCTTGTTTTTTAACATTTAGTGGTGGTAATATTCTTACAACATTTTCTCCAGCTCTAATTGTCAATAATTTATTATCCATTAATTGTTGAATAAATTTTGTTTGCTCGCCATACAACTGTAAGCCTATTAATAACCCAACTCCTCTTACTTCTTTAATCACTTTGGGAAATTTTTTTCTTATTTCATTTAACTCAATGTTAAAATATTTTGACAATCTTTTAACATTGTTAAGAAATCCTTTCTTAAATATTTGATCCAATACTGCATTTCCAACAGACATGGCTAGCGGATTTCCACCAAATGTTGATCCATGAGTGCCTGCCGTCATCCCTGAAGCTACTTTTTTATTCATTAAAAGCGCTCCTAGTGGAAAGCCTCCACCAATGCCCTTGGCTATGGGCACAATATCTGGTTTTATTTTTGATTTTTCAAAAGCAAAAAAGTTTCCAGATCTTCCTATTCCACACTGAACTTCATCTAAAATTAATAAAATCTTTTTTTTATTACAGATCTTTCTTAATTCTTTTAAGCACCAGTCTGGGATAACTTTAATCCCCCCTTCGCCCATAACAGTTTCAACCATTATTGCAGCTGTTTTTTTTGTGATAGAATTTTTGAAACTTTTATGATTCCCAAATTCAAAATGGTCAAATCCATCAACTTTTGGACCAAAACCCTCTGTCATTTTTTTTGATCCACTGGCATAGATTGTGGCTAAAGTTCTTCCATGGAATGAATTTTTCACACAAAGAATTCTATTTTTTGAAGGCTGTCCTATTGAATAAAAATATCTTCTCGCAACCTTGATTGCAGCCTCAGTTGCTTCGGCTCCGCTATTTTGAAAAATAACAAAATCAGCAAAAGTTTTCTTCGTTAATCGTTGAGCCAATCTCTCTCCTTCTGGAATTATAAATGCATTTGATACATGCCAAAGTTTTTTTGATTGCTTGTTAATTGCCTTTACTAAATATGGATTAGCATGTCCTAGAGAGTTAACAGCAATACCTTGAACAAAATCTAAATATTTTTTTCCATTAGTTGAGTATAAAAAACTTCCCTTTCCATACTTGAATGAAATAGGTCTTCTATTGTAGTTTTTTGCTAAAGCGCTCATTTGCTAAGATTTAATTTTATAACCTTTTTTGTAAAGAAAAAAAGCCACATACCACATTAGAATACTTAGTATTGATAAATATATTAAACCTATACCTATTGATCCGTCTGATTTACCTAAAAAACCATATCTGAAACCGTCAATCATATAAAAAAATGGATTAATATGACTTATGTTTTGAAAAATTTGTGGAAGCTTATCTATCGAATAAAATACTCCAGATAAAAAACTCAAGGGTGTGATAACAAAATTAGTTACTGTTGCGGTATGATCAAATTTTTCAGCCCAAAGACCAGTAATAAAACCTAAGCTTCCCAAAATAAAAGCGCTTAAAAAACCAAATACAAAAATATATAAAATATTGTTTATTGGTATTTCAACTATTAAAGAAAAAACACCTATAGAAATTATGGCAATTAAAAAACTTCTTGTTAAAGCTGCTAGTATTATTGCCATTGAAACTTCAAGCGCTGATAAAGGGGCATAAAGCATATCGACAATATTTCCTTGAATTTTTCCTATCATTAGTGACGAGACAGAATGGCTAAATGATTGAGTTAAGATGCTCATTGCAATTAATCCTGGTGCCAAAAAACTTATAAAAGAATAACCAAGAACATCTCCCTTATTATTTCCTAGCGCTAAGGATAAAACTGATAAAAATAACAAACTCGATACAAGTGGAGATAGTAATGTTTGTTGCCAAACTGCCATGAATCTATTGCATTCTTTAAGCCATAAACTTTTAAAACCAATCCAATTAACAAAGCCAAATTTTCTTACACCAATTTGATATTTTTTATTCAATTCAACCATAAGTAATCATATATAAATTTAAAAAAAGTTGTGTACAAAACAAAGATACCTATTGTTTTTTTTATAATCTTGTGTGATCTGTATATAGTTATTAAAATTAATTAACACACTAAATATAGATTATGAGTTGGAACGAAGAAAAAGTTGAAAAATTAAAAGAGCTTTGGGGAAAAGGAAGCACTGCTAGTCAAATTGCTGAAATAATTGGTGGCATCAGCAGAAATGCAGTTATTGGTAAGGCACATAGGTTGAATTTATCATCAAAAATTAAAACTCGAAATACCTCTTCAAATCAAGATTTTGGTAACAACTCTAAAGAAAATAATTCTAAACAAAAAAGAGGAAGAAAAAGTAGATTTCAATCATTAATTATTGAAAAAGACTTTGAACCAGAAAATCCAAAAAAATTAGAAGAATTAGATGAAAGTTCTTGCAAGTGGCCTGTTGGTCACCCAGAAGAAGAGTCGTTTTACTTCTGTGGAAGGTCTTCTTTAAAAGATTTCTCATATTGTAAACTTCATTTGCTTTATGCATACCAACCTAAGGGAAGAAAAGAAGAGCCTAATAATAATAAAGAAGAAGAGGCCTCACAGTATATTGAAAAAAAAATTAATACTGCTTAAGATTATTTTTTTTATTTCTATTTTTTTCATCTAAGCCTCTAATAAGAGATTTAACTATCAAATAAATTAAAGATAATAAAATATAAATAATATTAATTGCCATGAAGAATGCTGTGTGATTTTAGTGTAAAAATTCCTAATAAGAATTATTAGAACTATATTTTTTTGTAGAAAATTGTCCACCTTCTTTCCACATATAACAATACTTTTCAACTTCTTGCTCGAATATCCTTGTGCTTGGCACTCCTATATCGGAATTAGTTTGATATTTGTTTGAGGGAATATTGTCGTATTTTAAAAGTATTAGTTGATCTACTGTCAATAATGGTTTCGAAAATAGTTGAAAAAATTTTGCTGAAAGATTTGCAGCAAAGAAGGGCATGGGTATTAACAGCCTACTCTTACCAATTAACATTAATAATTTCTTTAGTATGTCCTTTAAAGAAAAAATTTCAGGCCCAATGCACTCAATTATCTTAGAATGAATATTTTTAGAAATCACATGATAAATGGTATCCGTTAAATCTGAACAATGAATTGGAGCAAACTTAGTATCTCCATTATAATAAAGTGGAAAGAACGGAAGTCTACTTAGTAAAGTCATAAAATTTGTAGTAAAATTATCATCCACTGAATAAACGACTGATGGTCTTAATATTGTAGCTAAAGGAAAATTTTTTTGAATATTCAATTCGCCCTCTAATTTACTTTTTGCGTATTCTGAATCTATGGCTCTATTTATACCTAACGCAGATAAATGAATAAACTGCTGAACCTTATATTCCTTACAAAGTTTAGCTAAAATTGATGGAAAAATAGAATGAATATTTTTAAAGGTACTCCCCTTTCCATTTTCATATAAAATTCCAATTAAATTTATACAGATATCTGTTTTAGCAAATAATTTTCTAATTTTATTCTCATCAAAAATATTGGCCTCAACAATATCAATGTAGCCAGCATTGGCTTGAGTTTTAATAATGTACCCCTTCTGATGATAGTTTCTTGTAACAATAGTAACTTTATAATTATTTTTAGTAAGCTTTCTGATTAAATGACGACCTATTTGACCACTACCGCCAAAAATTAGACAATTTTTTGCTTTCATATATATATAATTAAAAATGAATATTGATATTAAACTTCACAAGAGTGATCTACCAGAAGATTTAGATTTAGGCAATATTATAGCGGTTGATGGAGAATTTATGGGGCTTAACGTTAAGCGTGATCCTTTATGTCTTATTCAAATATCAACTGGTAATTCTGATGCTCATATTATTCAGTTAGATAGAGATAACTACATCGCTCCAAATTTAAATAAAGTTCTTTCAGACAAATCGATTACAAAAATATTTCACTACGGAAGAGCAGATATCGCGCACATCAAATACTATTTGAAAACAGATACTATAAATATTCTTGATACTAAAATTGCATCAAAACTAGCCAGGTCTTATTCTGACAGTCACTCACTTAAAACATTAATTAAAGAATTTATAAATATTGATGTTAGCAAGCAATTTCAAAGTTCAGATTTTGGTGGTGAGTTATCAGAGGCTCAACTTAAATATTGTGCAAACGATGTTGTTTATTTGCATAAAATTCATCAAGAATTAAACAAAATTCTTGTTAGAGAAAAACGAATTGATTTATATGATGATTGCTTAAAATTTTTAAAGACTAGAGTTAATCTTGATTTGGCTTTATTTAAAGATGACATATGGGCCCATTAAATGAAAAAAAAAAATTATAAAAAAATTGCAAAAGAAGTAATAGAGCTGGAAATAAAAGCCCTAAAAAAATTAAAAAATTCAATTAACAATTCTTTTAACGAAGCTGTTGAGGCAATATCCAGCTGTCAATCTAAAGTGATTCTATGTGGGGTTGGAAAAAGTGGACTAATAGCCGCTAAAATTTCAGCAACTCTTTCTTCTGTTGGAACTCCCTCATTCTCTCTATCTGCAAATGATTGTTCACATGGAGATCTTGGTAGCATTTCCAAAAAGGATGTTTTAATTTTGATAAGTTATTCTGGCTCTACAGAAGAATTAAAGAATATTATAAAATATGCAAATAGAAATAAAATCACCTTGATAGGTATAATGTCTAAAAAAGATTCTATATTATATAAAGCATCAGACATAAAGCTACTTATACCAGAGGTGACCGAGGCTGGCCTTGGTATTGTACCAACATCAAGCACCATCAATCAATTAAGTATTGGGGATGCGTTAGCAGTATCAGCACTAAATAAAAAAAGAATAAGTAAAAAAGATTTTAAAAAATTCCATCCCTCAGGAAATCTTGGAACCAAACTAAGAATTGTTGAAGAGTTAATGATCACTGGAAATAAAATTCCTTTTGTTGATGAAAATTTAAAAATGAAAAAAGCTTTACAAATCATATCAAATAAAAAACTTGGAACCTTAGTTGTTCAAAATAATAAAAAAATTACAACAGGAATTATTACAGATGGTCAAATTAGAAGATTTAGTGGGGCAAGAAATAATCTGCAAAATTTAACCGTTAAAGAAGTAATGACCATAAACCCTATCAGCATTGATAAGGATACTTTGGTAGAAAAGGCTCTATCAATAATGAATACCAAAAAAATCACCTCTTTATGTGTCCATAGCAATAAAAACGTAAAAAGAACTGTTGGAATATTGCATATTCACAAAATATTAGAGTCTAATATTAATTAGATGAATCAAAAAAGTTTAATCCAATTAATAATAATTTTATTAATTATTATAATATCCATATCAGTATATTTAAGTTATTTTAATAAAGGCTCTAAAAATTTAAAAACAAATTCAAAAGCAACAGAAATTGAAAATAAAACAGATCAGATTTTAAATTATATTGAAAATATTAATTATACTTCTGAAATAAGTGGAAATAAATATCAAATCACAGCCAAAAGGGCCAAAATTAAAATAGATACTCCTGATATAATGTTTTTGGAAAATTTAGTTGCCTACATAACCATTAAAAACTCTAACATAATCAAAATAACTTCGGATCTTGGTAAATATAATTCAAAAAATTATGATACTATTTTTTCAAAAAATGTTGTGGCAACTTATCCTGATCATGAAATAACAGGTGAATACTTAGACTTTTCTTTCATAAATAATATTGGAATTTTTTCCACTAATATTGTTTATGTTGGTAATAAAACAAAAATGTTTGCTGATAAAATAGAAATAGACCTGACAACTAATGATACTAGGATTTTTATGTTTGATAATTCTAATAAAGTTTTAATTGAAGGAATAAACTAATATGGCTGTTATTAAAAAATTTAGAATTAAATCGTTTAAAAATCCTCAACCTATAATATCGTTAGAAAATATATCTTTGTCATTTGGAAATACAAAAATTTTAGATAACGTAAGCTTTAAAATTAATCATGGCCAAATTCTGGGAATGTTAGGCCCTAATGGAGTTGGAAAATCTACAATCTTTAATTTAATTACAGGTTTAATAAAACCAGACTATGGAAAGATTAGCTTTGATGGTACCGTTGTGAATGATTATCCAATATACTTAAGAACTACAAAATTTAAAATTGGCTACGTTCCCCAGTACGGAGGATATTTTGGTGATCTTACATTATTAGAAAATTTAAAAGCTATTGCTGAAATAGTAATTATAGATGAAAAATTGATTAAATATAAAATTGATCAATTGATCGCTAAATTTGAGCTTGACGCCATTAGAGACACTAAAGCTAAATATTTATCTGGTGGACAAAAAAAAAAATTAGTAATTGCTTTAGCTTTATTAAGTGAACCCAAAATTCTATTACTTGATGAGTGTTTTGCAGCACTAGATGTTCTTACAATTAAGATGCTTCAGGAAATTATAGTTAACTTACAAACAGAAAATAACATAACGATCTGTATTTGTGATCATCAAGCAAGAGATTTATTATCCTGCGTAGATGTTGCTGTAATCTTATCTAATTGTAAAATTGTAGCACAAGGCTCTCCTAACGATTTGGTGAATAATATTGAAGCAAAAAATGCCTACTTTGGTGATTCTTTTAAATTTAATTAACAAATGTCAAAAATACTATCAATTAAAAAAAAGATTACACCATTCAACAAGCAAATATACGTTAGTGGAGATAAAAGCTTAAGTATAAGGTGGGTTCTTTTGGCCTCACAAGCAATAGGAAAATCTAAAGCCTACAACCTATTAATGTCTGAAGATGTAGTCGTTGCACTAGAGTCCATAAAAAAATTAGGAATAAAAGTGTTGTTGCATAAGGCTCATTGTGAAATTTTAGGAAATGGAATTAACGGTTTTCAATATAAAAATGGTTTAGTGATAGATGCTAAAAATTCAGGAACACTTGGGAGGTTAATATTGGGTTTATTAATCAAATCACCAAAAAAAATAAAAATAATTGGCGATAAAAGTCTTTCAAAAAGGGATTTTTCGAGAGTTACCGAGCCATTGGGAAAATTTGGAGCTAAATTTTATTATAAAACAAAAAATAAACTTCCTTTATCAATCCTAGGTTCTCAATTACCAAGGGGGATTAACTACATTGAAAATAAAGGATCTGCTCAATGCAAAAGTAGCGTTATGCTCGCAGCACTTAATTCATCAGGAACAACATTCATTAAAGCAAAAAAATCAAGAAATCACTCTGAATTACTTTTTAAATATTTAAAAATACCTATCAAAATTAAAAAAACAAAAAAGTACGATTTTATAAAAATTAAACAACCTAAAAAAATTAATGCGTTTAATTATCAGATCCCAGGAGACATAAGCTCAAGTGCATTTTTTATAGTACTTACAATTCTCACAAATAATTCAAAACTTTTAATTAAAAATGTAAATATTAATCCAACAAGAACAGGAGTGATTACTATCTTAAAAAAAATGGGGGCTAAAATATCTTTAAAAAATAAAAGAAATTATAGAGGTGAAAAAATTTCTGATATTTTAATAGAAAGTTCAAGTAATCTTAAAGGTATAAATTGCTCATCAGAATTAAACAGTAGTGCAATAGATGAGTTTTTAATTATTTTTCTAACTGCAGCAAAAGCAAAAGGAATTTCTTATTTTAAGGATATATCTGAACTCAACCAAAAAGAGAGTCCGAGATTAAACTGGGGATCTAAAATTTTAAATATGATGGGTATAAAAACAGAACTTACTAAAGACTCAATAAAAATTTATGGACAGCCGAATTTAAAAATAACAAAACTAATTATAATTAAAAACTATTTAAAAGATCATAGAATTTTTATGATGAGCACTATCGCTGCTTTAACTTGTGGTGGAAAATGGAAGATTCATGATAAAGATTCTATTAATACATCATTCCCTTCATTTTTAAAAATAGTTAAAGATATAAGCAATAAATCTTTATGAAATTAAAAAAAAGAATTAAAGTTGCAATAGATTCACCCGCAGCAGCTGGCGCTGGTACTCAAGCAAAATTAATTTCTAAGCATTTTAATTTGTTTTATTTGGATACGGGTAAAATTTATAGATTAATTGCTAATATTAAATTAGCTCAACCTAAAAAATATGAGCATGCCTTGATAAAAAAAAAGATGAATAAATTAAGCATGAAAGATTTACAAAATAAAAAGCTATTATCTGATGAGGTTGGAACAATGGCGTCCATAATATCAAAAGATAAAAAAATAAGAAAACTTGTTCATGCTTTTCAAATTAAAAGTGCTTATCATCCTCCAAAAAAATATAATGGTTCGTGTTTGGATGGTAGAGATATAACTTACAAGATTATTCCAGATGCAGATTTTAAATTTTTTATAACTGCAAACACAAAAACTAGAGCATTAAGAAGATATAAAGAACTAAAAGTGTCAAATAAAAAAATATCCTTTAACGATATCTTAAAAAGCATTAAAAAACGTGATAAAAGCGATTATAATAGAAAAATCTCACCACTTAAGAAAACTCAAGATTCGATCTTGATTAATACTACAAACTTAACTAAAAGAGCATGCTTTTTAAAAATTAAACAAATTATAGATAGGAAACTAAAAGCTTAATGGAAATTTATAAAGACCTTTCAAGCCCCGCTTCTAAAGAATTCGAACAACTACTAAATTCACAGTTTACTAAAACAGCAAACCTTGAAGAAGGAAAAATTATTACAGGTGTAGTTAATAAAGTAACTGACAACTTTGTATTTCTTGAAGTGCAAGGTTTAAAATCTGAACCTATCCTGGATATCAATGAGCTTAAGTCTATGGGTATGTTAGACAAGGCAAAAGTTGGTGAAAAAATTTCAGTTCTTCTTGAAAGATTAGAAGACAAAAATGGTGAAATATTAGTATCAGCTTCTAAAGCACAAAAAATTCAAGGTTGGGATAAACTTGTTGAGGCTTTCGAAAAAAATGAGCCTATCATGGGTAAAATTACAGGACGTGTTAAGGGTGGATGTATTGTTGAACATATAGACACTGGGTCTTTAATGTTTTTACCAGGTTCACAAATTTCAGACAAACCACTAAAAGATATTAGTCATTTAATGAATGAACCACAAAAATTTGCTCTTATTAAATTAGATAAAATTAGAGGAAATGCTTGTGTTTCTAGAAGAGAAATTATCTCTTCATTTAAAAAAGAAGATAAAATTAAAATTGTTGAAAAATTTAAAGTTGGCGATGTAATTAAAGGAGCTGAAGTAAAGGGCTACAGTTCATTTGGTTGTTTCTTTAGCGTTAACGGAGAGTTAGATGTTTTGGTACACCTTCAAGAAATATCTTATTCAAGAGTTACCCATCCTGATGAAGTTTTTACAATTGGCGAAAAGCATGACTTGTTAGTTATTTCGGTTGATAAAGAAAAATTGCAAGTTGGATGTTCCATAAAACAACTTTCACCAGATCCATTTGAAAATATTTCAAACTATGAATTAAATAAAATCTATAAAGTTAAAGTAGTTAAACTAATGGACTTTGGTGCATTTTGTGAACTTGAAAAAGGCTTATCTACTTTATTACACTCAAGTGAATTGAGCTGGACTAAAAAAAATATATCTTCAAAAAAAATGTTTAAAGTGGGTGATGAAATAGATTGTATTATTACTGAAATTGACAAAGAAAAAAGAAGAGTTGCAATATCACACCGTTTAACAACCGACAATCCTTTTAAAACCTTTGAAAATAAATATCCGATCGGATCTGAAGTTGAGGGCGAAGTAGCTAGTAAAAATGAATACTCAATATTCTTAAAAATTGATGATTTAGATGTTGTTGCATTTTTACACTGCAATGATCTAACATATTTAAATAATGGTGAAGAAGAATTAGTCAAACATAACGTTGGGGACAAATTAAAAGTTAAAGTTCTGGAAGTAAAAGTAGATGAACAAAAAGTTAGAGTTGGTTTACGTCAAACTCAACCCGATCCTTTTGATTGGTTTAACGATAAAAAAGTTAAACAAACAATTACTGTTAAAATTATTTCAACTGACATTAAGGGGCTAGTAGTAAGACCTGAAGGATGTGAGATGGACTTTATTATTAAAAAATCTGCGATAGCTATTAATGCGGCAGATGCTAGACCTGCTAGATTTACAGGTGGAGAAAGAATTGACTGTGCAATTTCAGAGTTAGACTTAGAAAAAAGAAAAGCTACATTAAGTATTAAATTACTTGAAGAAATTGAGCGAAAAACAGCCTTAGACACTTATGGGTCAGAAGCTTCAGGTAAAAATTTACCTTTTTCATCACTTTCTGATGATTTAGAGAAAAAGAAAAAAAAAGACGAATAGAAATTGGCTATTGTAAAATCAAAGCTTCTAAAACAACTCGCAAATAACTACCCAAATTTTTTAAAAAAAGACCTTGAAAAATTCTCAGATATCATTCTTAATGAGATTAAGCAGGCTCTTAAACGTGGAGATCGTGTTGAATTAAGAGGTTTTGGTATTTTTTCAACCAATATTCAAAAAGCAAGAATATCTAGAAACCCCAAAACAGGGGAAAAAGTAAACACGCCTCAAAAAAAAACAATTCACTTTAAAATGGCAAAGGAAATGTTTAAAAAATTAAATAATGACGAATAAAAATATCTTCGTAGCCTGCGATGTATCAAGCCAAAAAGAAATACTGGATTTACTAGAGTTAATTCATGAAGATATATCGGGTATTAAAATTGGATTACAGTATATCACCCAACGAAGCCCTGAAGAAATAAGAGAACTCTCAAAGTTTAATAAACCTATTTTTTATGATGGAAAATTTTTTGATATAAAAAATACGTTAGTAGAATCTGTAAAATCTCTTAAAGATCTCAATGTAAAATATGCAACCGTTCATCTGTTAAATGGACTGGATGCTCTTAAGGCTGCAAATCT
>Ga0208646_1001091_pt1 | contig 14111 bp, 8 predicted proteins | sample AntAceMetag02UK8_FD_184762 | JGI IMG/M metagenome (GOLD analysis project Ga0208646, IMG submission 184762) | Saline lake microbial communities from Ace Lake, Antarctica - Antarctic Ace Lake Metagenome 02UK8 (SPAdes) (version 2) | ecosystem: Environmental > Aquatic > Non-marine Saline and Alkaline...
ATGGTATTAGACACATCCTATGGAATTAATGATAATGAAGATAAAGAACTATCGTTCGAAATGAATGAAGACGAATATAGTGATTTAGAGCGCACTATACACGAACTTATGTATGACATTCTTATTGGCGATGCTTTATTATATTCAGACCCCGATTTTCACGAAAATATATTAAATGATATCCAATATTTATTTAACGAGGATTTAATAGAAGCAAACATAATTACACTAGACGAAAATATTGACGATTATATCACCCAAATAGTAGAAACATTTTTTGAATTGTATTATCCAACGCGTTCAATAACGGATTCTAACTTAATTTCATATACGGATATCGAACAGACCACCCAAACGATTATGGTATTGAAATCACTCCCACAACCAACTCAAAAAACGACGGAATGGTATGAATATCGTCACAATCTATTAACTGCAAGTAGTATATGGAAAGCATTGTCGAGTGAATCGCAAAGGAACAGTCTGATTTATGAGAAATGTAAACCATTAGCTGATGAAAAATCGAATTGGTTCGGTGGCGGTTCATTACAGTGGGGTATTTTATACGAGATGGTATCTGTAATGGTTTACGAGAAAAAATATAATACCCATGTAGCAGACTTCGGTTGTATCCAACACATCAATCACAGTTTTATAGGGGCATCACCAGATGGAATTAATGTAGACCCTAAGTCAGACCGTTATGGACGAATGATAGAGATTAAGAATATAGTAAACCGCGACATAACCGATAAACCAAAGGAGGAGTATTGGATTCAAATGCAAGTACAAATGGAAACATGTGACCTAGACGAATGCGATTTCATAGAAACACGATTTAAGGAGTATGAGTCACCAGAGGCATATGCGGATGACATTAATCAGGAATCTAAGGGTGTTATTTTGTGTTTCCTACAACGGAATGTACCCGATTCCAAACCTATATATAAATACATGCCACTTGACCTAGATATGACATACCAAGATTGGATCATAAATACAAAGGACGATTTCAAAGATACTCTGGTTTTATATACAACAACTTATTGGTATATGGATGAGTTCTCGTGTATTCTGGTAAAACGCAACCCAAATTGGTTTCAATCGGCGCTCCCGACAATTTTAACTACTTGGGAAACGATTTTGAAAGAACGAAAAACTGGATACGAACATCGAGCCGCTAAAAAGAGAGAAGTTACACAGGAAAATCACAATATTACGAATGTAATTAAACTCAAGAAAAACACATGTTTAGTAAAATTATAAAATATATACGTAATGTAACAATGAGTAAGAAATATGAAATGCGTGTTATACATACGTATAACGAAGCCTTTGAAGTTGGTAGTGAATATATAGCAAATATCGAGAACCGAAGCGATACTCCGCGTTTATCGAACGGTACTAATAGTAATTATCCATCTCAGTTGTATGATGAAAAATGGGAAATGACTTTAGAATCACTCGGTAATACACTAAGATACGTTTTGGATTTTTTACACCATCAGTGTTATATGTTATGCATAAACGATAATAATGTTCTCTTATGTAAATTGGATGCCCAATCTACAGCACCGGTATTCAAAGATATTTTATTAAATCACACAAATGTTCTCGATAATAAAACAATGAATACTTACCAGAAAAAAACAGTAAACGACATGATATCTAAAAACATAGACAATCTACGTGTGATGCAATGTATTGTAAAACCATTCTCTAAATCGAGTAAACTAAACAATAATGAATACTTAGAACTGATCCGTGGATTGAATTTACCGAATGGCGTTTTCATATTGAATTTAACCGATGCTATAATATTAAGGAATGATGGGAAATCTCCATTTACAATGGTAACTGGGAAAACCGAACTAAGAGAACATGATTATAAAAAACATATTCCTATATTAAGTATTTCTGGACAACGAAATTATTTAGATATTCCGATACCAAATTACGATGATGTAATGTTAGTTTTAAAAACCCCTGATCCAAAGCCAAACCCGAATTATATTACGAAATGGGAAGATAAACTATACCAAAAAGCGGTCTTCCGAGGTGGTCCTACTGGATGTGGTTATACTGACAAAACAAACATGAGAATCAAAGTTGCAAAAATTAAGTCCAGTCTTTTAGACGCGAAATTGACAAATAAAGATGGAAATAATGTGAATTCCAAGTCCATTAAATTTGATCCAAAATACGGAATCGGTTCTATGAATACCAACATAGGTTTATCGGGCGGATTTTTAACTATGGCAGATCAAAGCAAATACAAATATATAATTCATATCGACGGGAATGTAAATGCATATCGTTTACTTGCTACTATGTTAACAGGTTCTCTTATATTACGGGTTACTAGTCAATATACATCATGGGTGGATCATATGATACAAAATAAAGTACATTATATACCAGTTAAAGCAGACTTATCCGATTTATTGGATGTAATTCGCTGGTGTAAAACAAATGACGACAAATGCCAAGAAATCGCAAGAAATGGCATGGAATTTGCAAAAAGTATTTTATCTAAGAAATATATCCAATCGTATATACAAAATGCTTTGTGGAGTTTGTCGAAAGGCAGTCCAGTTACTATACTTGACGAAAATGTAATAATACAGAAACCTCGCAAAACCCAGAAGGCAATACCCAAAAAAAATGTTAAAAAAAACACTACAAAAAAGGTAGCTGTCGTCGGAGAAAATATAGAATATGAATACAATCCAATAGAACCAGATAAGAAAAGATGTCCAAAAGGTTCCTCGGCTATTATCGTAGATGGTGTAAAAATGTGCCGTAAAAAGAAAGATTCGAAATAAACTTCAAAGGTTTAAAGTATACAATTCTATTTAGAAAACAATATAGAATTGTATCATCATATAATACAATAAGTATGTCATCTAATTCAGCAATCCCAGAACAAGAAATGCACGTAACCAAACGTGACGGATCACTTAAGACAGTTGAATTTGATAAAATTCTTCATCGTTTAAAGGTTCTCGGTAACGAGGCTGATATTAAAATTAATTATACGGCTCTGGTTATCAAGGTTATCGACCAAATATTTGACGGAATATCCACAACTAAAATTGACGAGCTAAGTGCGGAACAATGTGCTTCTATGGGGTCTACTCACTATGACTATAGTACTCTTGCTGGTAGAATTGTCGTATCAAATCATCATAAAAATACCACAGCTTCATTCCGAGAAGTTATGACAACATTGTATAATTTCATCGATAAACGCGGTGTTCGTTCGCCGTTAATTAGTGATGAACTATATAACATTGTATGTAATGATGTGAATGGCGATTTGGATAAATTATGTGATTTCTCGCGCGATTATTTAATTGATTATTTCGGATTTAAAACGTTAGAAAGAGCATATTTGATGAAGGCTAATAATAAAACAGTTGAGCGTCCGCAACATATGTGGTTGCGAGTGGCAATTGGAATGCATGGTGCCGATATGTTATCAGTAAAGGAAACCTACGAATATATGTCTCGTAAGTATTTCACTCACGCTACTCCGACATTATTCAATGCAGGCACTCCTCATCCACAATTGAGTTCCTGTTTTCTCCAATCTATGGAAAGTGATAGCATCGATGGAATTTACAACACATTGAAAGAATGTGCGTTGATTTCAAAATGGGCTGGTGGAATCGGATTGCATATTCATAATGTACGTGCTTCAGGCAGCCATATTCGAGGAACGAATGGTAAATCTAATGGAATTGTTCCAATGTTAAAAGTATTCAATAACACTGCCAAATATGTAGACCAATGCATCCATCCAGATACAATTATTTATACCACTGAGGGTCCAAAACAAATTAAACATTGTTCGGTTGGTGAAACCGCTATTTATAACCTAGACGGTGTGACAGAGGTGATCAAGGATGTTTTGGAACACCCGTATAAAGGCGAAACATTAATTATCAAAACATTACACTCTTCGACCCCTTTACAAATCACACCAGAACATCCTGTATACGTATTACGTGCACAGGAAAATGATACCAATATCATACAACAATTAGAAAAGAAACTCATTGATTACGAATGGACGGATGCAAAGGACTTGACTACAAATGATATGCTTGTTTTCCCAATACCTAAACACGAACAAGATATTTCCAGTATTTCATCAGATGATTGTTACATGTATGGCATCTTGTTGGGGAATAGTTATAAAGATGATATTATTTATATAAATTCACCGAATGTCCGATTTGCTGTAGAAAAATATTTTAGAGAGAAATTAATAAATTTCCGAGTATTTACGGATTATGGTGTTACTTGTATTGAATGGAACAAATCCATTCATCAACCATTTAGATATAATGATTTGTATAATGAAACAAAAGAAAAACGTATACACAATAAGTGGTTGCATTTACCAATTGAGAAAAGCAAATATATATTAAAAGGATTAGTTGATACACAATACGAAAGTGAATTTACAATTAATAGTAAATCTAAAAGTATGGCTGAATCCATACGATTCCTATGTATGCGGATGGGAGCACTTACAACTAGTTCTCTTCGCGAATCATTAGAAGGAGACGACGAATATTGTACATGTATTCCTAAGACACATGATATGTGTAATTTATTTGAGATCGAATATGATGACAAACAAGTAGTATCATTTTTAAGACATGGCGATTTTATGATGGACCGAATTCAGCAAATCGACTCAGAGGAATACAGCGGAGTCTTGTATGATTTACAAATGACAGTTCAACACAATTATCTCATCCACAATGGATTAGTTCATAACGGAGGAGGTCGCCGTAACGGAAGTTTTGCGATTTATTTGGAACCTTGGCACGCTGACATTGAAATGTTCCTTCAAATGCGAAAGAATCATGGCGACGAAGAACTAAAGGCTCGCGACCTATTTTATGCAATGTGGATTCCAGATCTATTTATGGAGCGCATCAAAGTGAATGGAAAATGGACATTAATGTGTCCAGATGAATGTCCCGGTCTCGCAGATGTTTATGGAGATGAATTTGTTGCCCTTTATACCAAATACGAGACTGAAGGAAAGGGACGCGTAACTTTGAACGCCCGTGACCTTTGGTTTCAGATTCTAGATGCGCAAATGGAAACAGGAACCCCATATATTCTATTTAAAGATGCATGTAATAAAAAGTCGAATCAGAAAAACGTGGGAACTATAAAATCCAGTAATTTATGTTCCGAAATAGTGGAATACTCGGATGAGAACGAGACTGCTGTATGTAATTTGGCAAGTATTGCCCTTCCTGCATTTGTTGATAAAAACGGTGTTATGAATTATGAGGAACTCCATAAAGTATCTAAGGTCGTGACTAATAATTTGAATCGTGTTATTGATGTGAATTACTATCCTACACCGAAAACCGAACGCAGTAATTTTCGCCATAGACCCGTTGGAATCGGAGTACAGGGATTGGCTGATGTATTCATGCTTATGGGTATTCCATTCCATAGCGATCAGGCAAAACTTATCAATAAACATATATTCGAAACTATTTACCATGCCGCTTTAGAAAAATCATGTGAATTGTCGCAGCGTGATGGACCATATGAAACCTTCCCGGGTTCACCAGCTAGTAATGGTATTCTACAATTTGATATGTGGAATGTAGACCCGACTCATGAACGTTATGATTGGACAACATTGAAGAATAAAATTGTAAAACATGGATTACGTAATTCACTTCTTATGGCTCCAATGCCAACTGCGTCAACTTCACAGATTCTTGGATACAATGAATGTATTGAACCAATTACAAGTAATATTTATAACAGGAGAACAATGGCAGGTGAGTTTATTATTACTAACAAATATCTGATGCGCGATCTTTTAAAACTCGACTTATGGAATGAAAAAATTAAAAACAATATCATTTCGAATAATGGTAGTGTTCAACAGATCGAGGCAATACCTCAGAAAATTCGAGATAACTATAAGACAGTATGGGAGTTACCGATGAAACATTTAATTGATATGTCAGCTGATCGTGGTGCTTATATTTGTCAAAGTCAGAGTTTGAATTTGTGGTTAGAAGACCCCAATTACAATACATTGACTTCTATGCATTTCTATTCTTGGTCTAAAGGACTTAAAACTGGCATTTATTATTTGAGACGTAGAGCACGACACCAAGCACAAAAATTCACTATTGAACCTGAGAGGAAACACCGCGACGACGAGGAGTGCGAGATGTGCGGTGCTTAGGATAACAATCATTGAATAGTCCATGTATATACTTATTTCGTCGAATCATCTTAATTTCATTTGACCGGAGATTGCGTTTCATTGTATGATTGCATTTTCCTTTGTAATATCGTTTCACACTCTTATATCCCTTGCCATTTTTTATATTTACATTCTTCACTAATTTATCACCACCAGTAATAGCGATTTGTTTGCTTTGATAGTTGAAATCTGCCATATATATATACTATATATATTTTTTTTATTTTACATGATAAAAATAAAAAAAATCAACACAATAAAAAAATATACATTAAACCAAAATAATATATGCATAATTTGTATTATCTATTATGACATTACTTACCGATTTCAATCATATATTTGATCGCTTGTATAATATGAAAACAACTGGGGAGGATTTAAAGGGTATTGGACTTAATATAATGAATGACCCCTATATCAATAAACTTATTAAAGAAGATATAATACACAAATTATTGATTATTTATCCAAACGACGCTACTATACATTATAATGCAGGATGTTTTTATAAAGAATACAATCAATTTAAAGCATTAGTATGGTTTCGAAGGTGTTACGAATTGGAGCCATTATTAATTGAAAACCTCATCGATATGTTAAAAGTGTATTTTGATACTAATTGTTTTGATGCAATTGCAAAAGTTAATAATGAATTGAATAACTATTTATATGAAGTAAATGATGTCAGATTCAAGTTATTAATATCAGCAGTAGAAGCAAAAAAACGTAACTTCGAAATATCTATAAGCATAGTGGAAGAATTACTAAGTTTACCTGATTTACCTATTAGAATACGATTTTTATGTCTTTCAAATATTGGAGTTACGTCAAATGATATAGGTAATAGTAAAAATGCAGTCAAATATATGACAGAAGCAATTGCATTAAATAGTAAGCATAATATTTATACTGGTATTGAACTCAAAAATGCATATGATAATTTATTCATTACGTATGATTATATGTATTATCAACATAATGAACTCGAGAAATTATATAGGTCATTTGATAAAGACCTTGGTAATAACAAGGTATATAGATTTACCAAAAATATAACAAGTAAACTTCGAGTAGGTTATGTATCTGGGGATTTTAATTACCATGTGGTATCCAATTTTATATCACCGATTTTATTAAACCATTCGTCGGATTTTGAGATACATTGTTTCACTATTAATACTTTGTGCGATAAAACATATTCGAATAATATGCCTCGTATCACTTTCCATGATATTTCAGGAATGAATTCCTCCGACTCGGCTAGTTTAATCCATAATATGAAAATCGACATTCTTATTGATTTATCTGGTCATTCGGTAAGAAATGCATTAGAAGTGTTTGCACTTAATCCTGCTCCAGTTCAAATGACATATATTGGATTTCCTAATACAACTGGATTGTCGGCGGTCAAATATAGAATTACCGATGCGATTGCCGATAACATAAAAACAAAACAATATTACAGTGAGAAAATATATAGATTACCTAAGTGTTTTTTACTGTATAAACAGATTTATGATAATGCTTCTGTAGTACCTAGGAAAACGCCTACAGACTGTATTATTGTGGCATCACTTAATAAGGAAACCAAGAATACAACCGAAACTCTCGAAACATGGCGTAAGATGCTCGCTGATTGTCCTTGCATAAAGTTGATGCTATTACTAAAAAGTGATACCGAAACGAGACGACAATTTTATTTTAATAAACTTGGTGTGACAATTGACCGTATTGTATTTGTTCCGTTTCTAGCATCTGAAGGAGAATATTTACAGTTGTATTCTAAGATTGATTTACTACTGGATCCATTTCCTTATTCCGGGACAACTACATCGTGTAAATGTCTCGATAAATCCATCCCAATAGTAACGAAATATCACAATGATTATCATTCACATAATGTTACTGCTTCCTTGTTAATAAATTCGGGATTTCCAGAATTGGTTGCATATTCTGATGAGGAATACGTGAAGATTGTGAAGTATCTCTCTGAGAACCCTATGAAAATTGACGAATACAAAACGACTATCAAGCAAGGGTTTGATAAACTAATGGAACCATTGCAATTTATGAAGTCGTATGAAGGTATGTTACGTCAAGTATATCAAGAAGAAACCTAATGTATCTTTTTGTAAACGTTTTTTTTAAGTATAATGTATTTCATTTTGTAATGATTTTTATTTATTCCGCTCTAAACATTTTAAAATCTTCAGTATTGTATAACAAATATTTTTTTCATGTCATATCCTAATTTTTCTTACGAATCGCTTGTCGCGCGAATGAATGCGGATATTGTTAAATTTATAGGTGGAAATACAGATAAATATGTTATTCCTATAGATTTGTCCTTACTCATTACATCATGTAAATCTATATTGAATGAAATGATCGCGAATTCTGGAATTATTCCTTCGTCAACATTCAATTACCATCATATTATTATGAATTCAGACATATCCGACGATGCGAAAAATAATTTATGGATTCTCAGAACGAAATTATTCTATACCATGTTATGTGGAGTTGGGATTACAATGACTATAGCTAATATTTCTATATTTGAATATTCAATTGGTATTTTCGGAAGTATGAATGCTACATCTGATATTGATGTTGGTGTAACGTATACTGGAGCAAATAAGATGAACCGTGTTGATGAAGTTATTAAATTATTCGAAGATTTTTCAATATCTGTAATTGGGATCAATACATTAATGTTAGACATTGAAATGTATGCTGGATTACTTACAATCGATTGCGATAAGACAAATGGTACTAGATATTTCATAAACACTAATTTGATAAAGCAATTTCATGACGAAAGTAATTCGGATATTAGAACATGGATATTGGCATCTATGTTACGTAGTCAGGTTATTGGTATTCGCGATAAAACCACTAACCTTTCTGTTATGACAACTTTTAGTGATTTAAATGAGATTATATTACATAATTTCGGTGATATAATCTCATTTAACGAGACTGAATACAATAAGGCACGTAAATTGGTTGAAGAATATGCGAAAATTGACTATGATGCCATGAGAAATAAATATTATAATAATGTAAAGGAAACAATTGGTATTATAAGCAAAATGAGATCGATATGTGAAAAATACAATAATAACGAACAACCTACATCTACTGATATTGTAAATGTTATAGTATCGTCTGCAAAATCCGATTTTTATAGAGCCGAAAGTTATGTAATGGCTCCTTCAGTTATTCATGTAGTTAGATTGTTACAAGGTAATTCAAGTGTAAATGCAAATTGTCTTCTTAATGTAAAGGGAAACCCAGAATATATAAAAAAATATGATGTGTCGTTCCCTAAATTCCCTATATGTGCGATGGATCGAACTGGTTTTACAATCAGTGCCCTCGAACAATTAGGGTTTATGATTCGATTTAACAGTGATGAGTTCGTGGAAAAATATAAGAAATATGAAAAACGATTTGATGATGCAATGGGTCGTATAGGGAAAAAACCCACACACAGCGGTGGTAAAAAGACCCGAAACGTGAGAAAGAAAACTAAGATAAGATCGAATATTAAACATTCAACTAAACGACGTTTAAGAAGAAAAACTAAACGACGACTACATCGTCTGACAAGATAATTGTGTTATTATGCTTAGTTTGTATTGAATTGTTGAGAACCTACAATTCAATCTTACCACCTCCCTTGTTTTCTATTATAGTTTCTCTAGCTAACACGTGGATCACTTTCGGATAGTATACTTGGCGGTCACTTCCTGCGAGTGTATGTCGATGAATATCCAAACATTTTTGGGAGAACTCCGAATTACAATCTTTATAATCTGGGTTCTCCTGTTTCCATTCTGCTAACTTTCCCATACTTCTATAGGAAACCGTTTGTATAGCCTTTTGTAATTTATCATCGTCTGGTTGTTTCGTCCATGTATTATCATCTTTTATGTAAATAGTTTCTCGTTTCACATCCGTACAGTGAATAGGTCGGTTAGATATGTCAAGTTGTTTCAAATTATCTGAAAATATCTTGGAAATGCCTCCTACAAAGCCGAGTTGAGCATTGTTCTCCAAATCTTCGTAGGATATTTGAATGTTCTTTATAAAATCTGAGAAATTGATTGCATCCTTACACGTTTCATTGAGAAATACATTGATATTGAACTTCTGATTGTTATTTGTGGTTTGGTTTATCGTAGTATTCGTATGGATTGGTTTGTATAGTTCAAGTGTTTTATTAAGATTTTCTGTATTTTTTGTCATAATTGTTTCTATGGTGTTTGTTTGTTCTACAATGAAGCTACGTAATTCTACATTCTCATTCAATACACGGTCAAATGAACTAGTTTCACATTTAGTTTCATGATACCATAAACTATTTCGCGATTTATATTCTTTATTGCATTTTTTACAAGCAAATATGGTTTGGCGTTTTTTCGGTCCATGTATATGATTGTTAGACATAATATGCATATTCCAGTTGGACAATTTACAGCATATAACATCACATTTTTCACAAATAAATTTTGTTGTGTTTGGCGTTTTTTCGGCATTTGGTTTGTTGTGTTTGCTTGTTGCAATATGTCTAGTCCATTCTGAAAGTTTACAGCATCTAAACAGACATTTTTCACAGTAAAAATCACTGGCGTTTTTTTTATTCATGTTTGTTCTAAACAATTGTATACATACCGATGCCATAAAAAACGCCTACAAAATACGCAAAATAATATGCTAACAATATTTATATTGTCTATATGGGTTTCAAAGCATTATGCTGCGAAACGTATTTTTGTGATATTTTGGAGCCCTGCTTTTACTTTTCGGACATTTATAAAATGTCCAAAAAATATTACAACCTATTAATAATGATTCATTTCCCAAGACTTATAAGACTTATCGATTTTCCTACTTAAAGAATTAGATACCCTCCTTTATTTTCTATTATAGTTTCCCTAGCTAACGCATGGATCACTTTCGGATAATATACTTCACGGTCACTTCCTGCGAGTGTATGACGATGGATATCTAAACATTTTTGAGAGAACTTGGAATTGCAATCTTTATAATCTGGGTTCTCTTGTTTCCATTCTGCCAACTTTCCCATACTTCTATAAGAAACCGTTTGTATAGCTTTTTGCAATTTATCATCGTCTGGTTGTTTCGTCCATACATTCTCATCTTTAATGTAAATAGTTTCTCGTTTCACATCCGTACAGTGAATAGGTCGTTCGTTGATTCCGATTTGTTTCAAGTTGTCTATAAATATTTTGGAAATACCGTTTACAAAGCCAAGTTGAGCATTGTTCTCCAAGTCTTCATAGGATATTTGAATGTTCTTTATAAAATCAGAGAAATTAATTGCATCCTTACATGTTTCATTGAGAAATACGTTAATATTGAACTTTTGGTTGTTATTAGTTGTTTGGTTAATGGTAGTATTTGTATGGATTGGTTTGTATAGTTCAAGTGTTTTATTCAGATTTTCTGTATTTTTTGTCATAATTGTTTCTATAGTGTTTGTTTGTTCTACTATGAAGCTGCGTAATTCTACATTCTCGTTGAGCAACCTGTCTATGATAGTAATGAACTGTGATTCGCATTTTATTTCATGTCGCGTAACACTACCTTTTGATTTATATTCTTTCTTGCATTTTTTACAAGCAAATATGGTTTGGAGTTTTTTGGCTCCCTCCATATGTTTCTTAGATAAAATGTGTCTATTCCAATTTGATAATTTAGAGCATGATACATCACACGTTTCGCAAACAAAATGTTGTTTTGCATTTGGAGTTTTTTGTGGCTCTAAATGTTTTCGTGTTGCAATATGTCTCGACCATTCTGTCAATTTACCACACCTAAACCGACACAATTCGCAATAAAATTTATCGGAGTTTTTTTGCTCCATTATCCTTGACTGGTTTAAATATCAGAGCAAAAAAAACTCCTAAATAATACGCAATAAAAAATATGCTAACAAAATTTATCACGTCCATCTGTTTTTCACAGCATTATGATGTAAATTGGATTTTTATGATATTTTGGAGCCCTGCTTTTACTTTTCGGACATTTATTAAATGTCCGAAAAATATTACAACCTATTAATAATGATTCGTTTCCCAAGACTTATAAGACTTATTAGTTTTCCTACTTAAAGAACAAGATATCCTTTTTTATTTTCTATTATAGTTTCCCTAGCTAACGCATGGATCACTTTCGGATAGTATACTTGGCGGTCACTTCCTGCGAGTGTATGTCGATGGATATCCAAACATTTCTGGGAGAACTCTGAATTACAATCTTTATAATCTGAGTTCTCCTGTTTCCATTCTGCTAACTTTCCCATACTTCTATAAGAGACAGTTTGTATAGCCTTTTGCAATTTATCATCGTCTGGTTGTTTCGTCCATACATTCTCATCTTTTATATATATAGTTTCTCGTTTCACATCCGTATAGTGAATAGGACGGTTAGATATGTCAAGTTGTTTCAAATTATCTGAAAATATCTTGGAAATGCCTCCTACAAAGCCAAGTTGAGCGTTGTTCTCCAAGTCCTCGTAAGATATTTGAATATTCTTTATAAAATCAGAGAAATTGATTGCACCCTTACATGTTTCATTGAGAAATACGTTAATATTGAACTTCTGATTGTTATTTGTAGTTTGATTGATGGTAGTATTTGTATTGATTGATCTACATAACTCAAGTGCTTTATTCACATTTTCTGTATTTTTATGTATATTTTCATTATTTTGAATCATAATGGTTTCTATGGTTTTTGAATTTGTCTTTGTTTGTTCTATGATGAAGCTGCGTAATTCTATATTTTCATTCAATAGACGGTCAACCAAATTAGTTTCACATTTGGTTTCATGATACCATAGACTATTTCGAGATTTATATTTTTTATTACATTTTTTGCAAGCAAATGTGGTGTGGCATTTTTCGGCTCCTTGTATATGATTGTTAGATAATATGTGTTTATTCCAACTGGATAATTTACAGCATGTAACGTCACATTTTTCACAATATAATTTCGGCATTTTTTCGGCATCCATTCTGTTGTGTTTGCGTGTTGTTATATGTGTGTTCCAATTTGAAAGTTTACAGCATCTAAACAGGCATTTTTCGCAATAAAATATCTCGGCATTTTTTTTATTCATTTTCGTTCTAAACAATGGTATACATACCGATGCCAAAAAAATGCCGAGTAAAATGCACAAAATAGTATGCTAACAATATTTATATTGAATACACTATTTTCAAAGCATTATGATGTAAATTGGATTTTTATGAAATTTTGGAGTCCTGCTTTTACTTTTCGGACATTTTATAAATGTCCGAAAAATATTACAACCTATTAATAATGATTCGTTTCCCAAGACTTATAAGACTTATTGATTTTTCTACTTAAAGAATGATTAACCATATTTTTTAATTTATTATACATCTATTGTTTTTGTTTTCTGCAAATCCCTTACGCTCATTTGCTCCAACAATATAGTTTGCATATATAGAATTTGCAAATTCTATCAGTTCCTCGTGAATAAACTCCTGCCATTCGGATGGTAGGACAGTTTGTGTCATACATTTTTGTAAAATAATATTTAACATTTCATATTCGCTAATATTAGCCTTCGCACCAAGTTCGTACATGAGACATCGACCTGCCATAATATCAAGGACTGTAATTGCAGTTGCCCATGCATCAGTAAGAATAAGGTCGCATGATTCCTCCTTAAGTAATTCAGGCGATCGCCAATAGATGGTCTGTACATATTGGTGGTCTTTTTCCAGAATACCGATTGGTTCTGCAAGACCGAAGTCGATTATTTTTACTATAGGACATTCATCGA
>Ga0208646_1001099_pt1 | contig 14066 bp, 23 predicted proteins | sample AntAceMetag02UK8_FD_184762 | JGI IMG/M metagenome (GOLD analysis project Ga0208646, IMG submission 184762) | Saline lake microbial communities from Ace Lake, Antarctica - Antarctic Ace Lake Metagenome 02UK8 (SPAdes) (version 2) | ecosystem: Environmental > Aquatic > Non-marine Saline and...
GCAGCGTCACCCGCAATCTATCATCGGCCCGGAAGGACCCATTATCCAATGAAAACAACGGCTTAGAAACCGCCCCCGGTTGCTCGATCATCGACGCCTCCGGCCTAGCATCCCTACCTGTCGCTTGAATTCCTTCAGAAACTCCGAGCGAACGGCGGCGTTGACGTCGGCCCGTACTTCCTTCGTGTCGAAGGTCTTCGCAATGCCGGGGCCGTACAGCTGTCGGATAGGTAGCCGGGCCGACCCGGTTCGAGTGAACACGCGCTCGCGCCCTGCGCTGTCCGTTGCGATGAAAGTTCCGGGATAGACCCGGCGCTTGCCGTACGCCTTGGCCGCTGCGCCCTTGCGCGTTTGTGTAGCATTGAAGCGGATCAATGGAAGCGCACGCCCTGACATAGTGAGCCGAGCGAATAGGTTGCGCGTGCTGGCCCTGGATAGCTTGGACTCCGAGCGCACGTCCTTACCCTTCAAGCCCATAGCCTTCGACACTGACCTCACGGCAATGGTGCGCGCCTTGGTGCCAGAACGGTTGATCGCCCGCATGGTCGCCTTGGTCTTTACATCCTTACCGAACTTTCCCATTTCTTTCTGAGCCGCTTTGATATCGTCTCGAACGTCAACCTTTAACGGCATACCGGACTCCTCACAAGATTACGGGCCGACCGCCCTAAGACCATCGACCCGCAACCCCGCAACCAAGGAGAGAGCCGAAGCCCCGAACCCTTGTGGCAGGTAGCGTGAACGGTCGCCACTATATTGTTTATTTCTCGCATTTGGTGTCTTTTCCTTAGTTTCTCGTTATTGGTGTCGAAATCGCGTTTTGTTACATTCCGTTACATTGTTGTTATCATTGAGTAATTCGGTTTCATTTTCGATTTGTGGTTCACCTTGTAAACCAAAATAAAAATCACCCATCCTGAAAAACCCTTTAAAATCAACAATGTAACAATAAATAAAACTGTTACATTTTATTTTATTATATTAGTGAGTGTTTTCAATGGTTTAAGTAGGTTGTAACGATGTAACGCATTTTTGCTACCTCGTAGGAAACGCATGCGCGTGTGCGCGCGCGCATATGAGGCTATATATTGGATTTTTGCGTTACATCGTTACAACGTTGAAATCATTGACAAAATCGGGTTTCTGGACGTAACGCTCCTGATTTCCGTTACATTGTTGAAATCATTGAACAATTTGGCCTTGTGTGCCTGATATTCACAAATCATGCGTTACATTTTCTTATTTGTGCCGTTTTGGCAAAGCCGGGAGATCGACCGGGCGGCCCTGATTGGAGCGGCATTTGCAACAAAGCGCCTCATATGCCTCTAGGCGCGCCGTGAGCCGCTCGAACGGTTTCACGATATGCGAGACGCTCCGAACCTCGGAGAACGCCCCTAGCGCGACCCTGACCGCCCTTGTGTCGTCTTTCGATGTCATTTGGGAATGTCGCCTTTCGCGGTCATGTGAGGATTCCGAACGCCCGCCCGGCGACAAATGCCAGCACGGCAACGCCCGCGACGATCACGATTGCTGAAATCGCAATGGTGATAATTAAATCCGCGATAAGTGAAATCTTCATTCTCCACCTTCCGGGTTCCAGTTGCTGCGGTCGCCCGAATTTATCATATTCACATAATACTTAAGCGCCTGTCGTGATACACCCACCATGATGCCGTCAGCGTCTAGCTGCTTCTGGTGGGTGCGCAGGTTCTCTATTGCTGCTTCTAGGCGTTCGAGTAGGGTCATGTCTTTTCCTCTGATGTGGTTACAAAGACAGCACGACTACAATCTGTTGGGGGCAAGCTCATTTTGTCTCCTCCACCGCCACGCATTGCAGGTCTATCTTGAACCGTGCGCGGGACTGTTTGTGAACATTGCGGATATTCTCTGCCGTCGCCTCACACGCCTCCACTGTGGGGAAGTCACGGGTTGCGACACCCGCGCCGCCCTGGTTTCCGCCAACAGTAACTGTGATAATCAATAGTGCTTCTGCGATCATCACTTCTCTCCCTGTTTGCGGATGACGGCTGCTGCTGCGTCCCTCTCCGCCTCAAGCTGTTCGATGCGGTCGCAACACTTCTCGGCGTCTGCAACCAAGAGCCCACAAGATCGCCTCAACTCCGCAATCTCTGCGGCTTGGGCGGCTATGGACGCAGCAATAGACTCAAGGCTTTCTCGCGGCACGTTCACGCTGCGCTTGGTTGGGCAATTTGCAATGTAGCTGTTCAGGGTGTGGTTGACCCGTGCCGGTTCCTCCGTCTCACCATCTGGGAGTGGGGCGGCGAGATGGGTGCGCAGGTTCTCTATTGCTGCTTTAGTCATCGGTTATCTCCGGGCGAAGGGCGGCGCGGGCGGCGCGGGCGGCGCCGCCCGAATTTATCATATTCACATAATACTCAAGCACGCTGTCGAGCGCCAACCGCAATTCGGCTGCAGTGTTTATATGTCTTTCAACTTCAGCCTCAAGCTGTTCGATGCGGTCGCAATACTTCTCGGCGTCTGCTTGTCCTGCCTCGTATGCGGCAACAGCCACTTGCGACGCAGGATGCAGCGCACCACGCAGACGCGCCAGCAGCTTGGCACCACGCAGATAGGCACCGCGCATATCGGCATCACGCAGATCGGCATCACGCATATCGGCACCACGCAGATCGGCATCGCGCAGATCGGCACCGCGCAGATCGGCATCACGCATATCGGCATGGCGCAGATCGGCATCACGCATATCGGCATCACGCAGATCGGCATCACGCAGATCGGCGCCGCGCAGATTGGAACCGACCAGATTGGCACCGTACAGACCGGCACCGTACAGATCGACACCGCGCAGATCGGCACCGTTCAGATCGGCACCGCGCAGATCGGCATTTTCCCGCCGAGCAAGCTGGACCGCTGCACCCAACTGAACGCCGCGTGAGAATTCCTCGTAATGGGCGCCAAGTTCAGCCTCGAATACCACGTCGTCTGTGAGGCGGTTTTTAATCTCGATTTTAAATGTGTCAGTCATGCTGTTTTCCTTTTCTCAATTGCCCTATCAATATTCATCAGGGCAAGTTTCCGGTCTGCATATGCGTCCGGCACCTCGACCATTTCAGACTGTGCGGTGCTATCGCTCATGTGCTCTCTCCTGTGTCTTTCAATTCTTCGCCCTGCTCCGGCCATTTACGCAGCTTGGCAAGGGCAACCATGTGGTCGAGTATGAGGAACGTTTCGTGGCCAAGGTCGGTATCGCCGCGCGTTTCAGTCCAGTGCTTGCGCGCCTCTGTCAGCGTGAAGTCTCGCCCCCCTGCAATAACTCGCCATTCTCCAGGGTCCGTGCGCGTAAGCAGGAAACGGATGCCATCTGATCGCGCCCCGCCGTCGATCACGCGGACCGAGATACCTGCGGCACCACGCAGATCGGCACCACGCAGACGCGCCAGCAGCTTGGCATCGCGCAGATCGGCATCGCGCAGATCGGCACCGCGCAGATCGGCATGGCGCAGATCGGCACCATGCAGATCGGCACCACGCAGATCGGCACCACGCAGATCGGCACCGCACAGCTTGGCATGGCGCAGATCGGCACCACACAGATAGGCACCGCGCAGATCGGCACCACACAGATAGGCACCGCGCAGATTGGCATCACGCAGATCGGCACCGCACAGCTTGGCAATCATCACAGCAGCACCTAACTGCACGCCATAAGCCTCTTTTTTGCATTGAACATCAAGCAGGGCCTCAAAAATGACGGTGCCAGTTTTATGATTCTTGATGGTGAATTTAAATGTGTCAGTCATTCGTTCATCCCTTCGATTGCAGAAAACGGAACCCATACCGCGCGAGTTGCTATTGCGGCGAAACGAACGGCGTCGGCCTTTTTTGCGCCCTCAAATTGCAGCAACGTTTTGTCGTGGTGCGCCGACCATGCCGTGTTAGCGAGAATCTTTTTGATCTCCGAATATGAGTTCGAGACGTAAACGCCCGGCTCCGAATAGTCGTCGCGCTTTACGTTGACGGTTCGCAATCCGTTTCGCCGCGCCACGGCCTCGGCCTCGCCGCTGTTCATCAAAACATCGTCCACGGCGTTCGCCCCGGCGGCGACCTCGATAATCTCGCCGAGTGTCCGGTTTCCCGTCCGGCCTTGCCCGTTTTCAACCCGAACCGACTTCGAGAGAATCCGTTGCAGTAATCGCGTCGCGTCGGATTGCGGCGATATCGAACTATGATTTTGCCAGTCAAATTGCTCCATCCAATCGACGGCGGCCTTAAACGTGACCATATCGGTTTTATATAGTGAATAATGACCCGCGAGGGCGGCCCCGAATAGATCGCCAGCCCGGCGGCCAATGTTTTGCCCGAGAACCGACGCGGCGGCTTGCCCGAACGTCAATATATTGGCCTGCAATACCGGAAGGTTTTTCAGTGAGCGCGAAAACAGGCCGTCGAGAAATTCCGGGGTCGTCACTTCCCGTATCATTGCCAAGAGCCGCTGATAATGCTCCGGGTTGTTTTTCGGCTTCGACATTGTGAGCGATAAAATTCGCTGTTCGTCGGCGAGTTCCTTCGCAGATTGGTTGATCGACGAAAACACGAAACACGACCGAATTCGAAACGAGATCGCGCCCGTTTGCCCTGCGGTTCCCTTGAGTACAGTCCCGCCGCTTTCACTGGCCGCCGTGCGCGCGAGTTCAAGAATCTTGGCGATCCGCCCCTGCGCCTGTTCGTTTTCGGCCTCGGCTTCATCGAAGACGACCGGGCGCGCGTCGGCCCCGAGTTCCTGCCTGATTCCGGCCTCGGTCGTCGCGCCCTCGATCTTAAGGGCGATCTTCCCGAGAACCGGGCCGATAATCTTCGACATAACGGTTGATTTGCCAGACGACGCCGGGCCGGTGATCCACATATGAGGCCGCCAAGGCAACATTCCGCACAATGGCGCGATCACAAGCCAGCCCGAGAGCAACGCGCCCGCCGTGTCGGGGTTTTCGAACGGCAACATATTACAAAGGTCGGCGAGTTTCCGGGACTCGCTCGACGGAAGCGGATCGCCGAGATCAATGTCGAGCGCCCGCCCGATCTCATAAACGCTTTGCGACTTCAAATCCCAAGGGTGCACCTCGGACCCGTCAACGATCAACTTGTTGCCGACGTGCAAAATCGTTCGCCCTTCGTCGAGCCAAGCGCCGACGCCCCTCATTTGGTCGTGCGGTTTAAACGTTCCGAGTCCTCGGTCTTCGATTGCGCGAAACGCTTCGTCTTTCGCCGCCGTCCAATTAACGCCGCCCTTGTTCGGATAGCGGGCCTCCCAATAATCCAGACCGGCCAGCGCGAGCATATTGTTTTCAGTGTGCGCCGCGTTCGAGAGCGCGACCAATTGGCCGCGACCCCTCGGAAGGTAATAAATCACGTCGCGGTCATAGCCGAGAATCTTAAACGGGGCTTTGTGCGGCGTTACCGGCTCATAATCATCGGGCGGCGGCGGATCATCGGGCGCGCTCGGCTCGGGCAATTTCTCGGGAGTCTTTTCCGGCTGTTGATCTTTAATCCGACCGCGAAGCCAGTCCCGCATGTCGAGCCGGTCGTCGAGGTCGGCGGCGTCGGCTCCTTTTTCACCTTTGAGCGGCGCAATGATTGTCACGGATTCGGTATCAATCAAAACGGCGATCTCGGCGGCGGCCTTCAATCCCGGTTCGTCATTATCCGGCCAGACCACAACCCGGCGGCCCCTGAGCGGATTCCATTTCGCTTTGCGTATGCCGCCCGCGCCGCCCGGCCATGAGATAACCGAGACGTGTTCGCCGATCCGAGCGTGAGCCGCGTCGGCGGCCTTTTCGCCCTCGACAATAAGAATGGCCCCGGTATCGCGAAGACGATCCAGCCCATAGAGCGGGCGCGGATCAGGAAAGCCCCTCATGCACCAATCGCGCACGCCGTCCGGCCCCTCGCAATATGTCACCATCGGAGTTTGCTTTTTGCCGTCACGCTCGACCCGCATAACGTATCCGAGCAACCGCCCGCCCCTGAGCGACCGATAGGGATAGACGGCGACCGGCTTGTGATTGAATCGCTTTTTCGTTTTCGGGTTGTACGTAGTGCCGTCGAATTCCGGCGCGTCTTTCGGGACCGGCAAAATCGGAACCCATTCGGGAACGGCTGGCGCTCGGTCGATGTTTAAGCGCTCCGGCGGATTGTCGCTCGAAAACCCGGCGTCGGTCGCGACCTTGTCTTTCGCCTCGGGGAAACTGCAACGCTCCATCTTTTGAACGAAATCGAAAACGTCGCCGTTTTCCCCGCAACCGAAACAGTGAAAGAATCCTTTGGAATCGACGACCGTAAACGACGGAGTCTTTTCGTTATGGAACGGACAAAGCCCCTCATGTTCGCCGCCCTTTGCCGTGAGCCGAACATATCGACTCACGACGTCGGATATACGGACTCCGTCTTTGATTTTCTCGGCGTCCAATTTCAGAATCCGCGCTTGGTCTTGGTCGGGCGACCGACGCCGTTGTGCTTGCGGATTGCCCGCAAATCCGACCCGGTCCATTTGCTCGGCTTCGGCTCGTTCGTTCGTCGCGGTCGGTCGTTAGGCGTGAACAAGCGCTCGTAAGGCGTCAAGGTCGCCAAGCCAAGAGCGGATATTCTGAAAAGTTTTCTGATATCGTGCATTTCGGTTTTCCGGTTGCTCGCGGGTTGAAACGTTAATCGCGTTCGGCTCGAAAGTCTAGTTGGTTCCGGGGCCGAAGCCCCGGCGGGTTGACTACTTCACGCCGTCACCCCTACAAAATGAGAAAATCAAAATTCCTGTTCGTGTTCCTTCCGCCGGTCGATCACCATGCAAGCCGTCCGCGCATAGCCCGCAATGTCTGCCCATGAGTCGAAGTGATCCGGCGACGTAACAAGCCGCGCCATTTTAACGGCAATCATTTCGAGAGCGTGACGCAATCGGTCGTCGGGACATTCCCGGATAGCGCCTTTCAGGATCGCAGCGATTCCGAAGTCGTCGAACGGGTGTCCGTAATCCATCCCTCGATCTTGCGTGAGCGTTGCAAGCGCCGCGTCGAACCGCTCGGCGCATGTGAGCGGCCCGGTTGATTGCGTGGGCGCGTCTGCCCCATTCGCCCATTTCTCGACGTCTCCGAAATTGAGATAAACGACATCAACGCCCCGGCCATACATATAATTTTTCTCAAATCGAACGCCCTTGCTTCCCGCCCATCCCGGCATTGTGACGACAATCAAGCCGCAACATTGATCCATATATTTTTTGTCCTGCTCCATCCAAAAATCATGGTTGCGCGGTACCTCGGAACCGGCAAACTTGGCCGCCGGGTGTCCGTGAGCGATAGGGCAAAACGTCGTGACCCCGTACGCCAGCAAATACGCCTGAGATCGAACCGCCGCCCGATATGCCGACTCTTCGCCCTTTTCGTAATTCGTATATGGAGTCGCCAGATACCAGACTCCCGAATTGCTTTTCACTCTTTCAAAAAACCTTTGTTCACTGTTCATTTTCAAAGCTCCTTCTCTGCATCTTCGGTTGATCGCGCGACGATGTATTTGCCGCCGCGCTGCTTAAACGCTTTCTCGAACTTCTCTTGATTCGCTTGCTGTTCCCCGGTCGATGTTTTCGTTTCGATTGCGACCGCTTGGCCGATTGTCTCGCCGACCATTTCCGGCGTGATCTTGACCGCGTGAACGCCGAGAATATCGCCCGACCCCGGAAGCCCGAATTTAATAACTCGCTGGCCGTCCATTGATCGACCGACGCCGGTTGCGTTGTTCCATATCATAAGATCGGCGCGGCGACCGAGCGCGAGCAATATTCGAGCCTTGATTCCTGACTCGCTCATTCGCGGCCACTCCATCCGATTCCCTTAACCGCAACCGGCCCCGAGACGGCCTTGTGAATCGGCCCGCCCGATAGCTTGCGGCGGATCATCAAAAGATCGAGGTCGCGTTCGCGCGCGGTGTGCTGTTCGATGTTTTCATAATTCCGCCCGCCATAAATCGCGCTCAATTTGTCGTCGGAGATAATTTGACCCCGCGCCATGCCATCGTAGAATCTCGACTCCCGAGCAACCTTCCGAGCCGTTCGAGCGCGGGCGGCGTTTATAATACGGTCGCGCTGTTTGTCGCGCACTAAGCCAAGCCCGCGAGCCGTTGCGATTGTCGCCCGGCAAAAAGAGCGCGGGATTTCGTATCGAGTTGCGAGATAGGCGGTTGCCGCGCCCCGGTTATATTCGTGAATCATTTCGAGCATTTTCGCCCGGTCCATTTCGTAGGGTTGTGCCATTAGATCGTTTTCCTTTGTCGTGCATTGAAAATATGCGCCGCCCATTGTTCGGGTGCATCGTACCCCCGGCGGCGCGCTAACTTGGTAAGGTCTTCGAGAGTCCGGGCCGCGCCCTGCTCGCGCCGCCGCAAACGCTTTTCGCGCTGTTCTTCCGTCTCGGCGTGTTCAATAAGTTCGCCCTCAATATACTCGATTGAATTGTCGCGCGTCGTGTAAGGCTCGCCGCACTCCGGGCAAGCCGGTTGCGGCTCAAAGATCGCAAAGCATGATTTGCATTGCCGAACCGGCGGGCCGTCCGACGTCCGCGTTTTCTTTTTGACCTCGCCGGTTTCGAGCGACCATTCACGCTCGGCGGTCGGGTGTCCGTGTTCGAGCGAGTTCCCCGCATGGTCGAGGATGATAGCGCGAGCCTTCCCCGCGTACGGTCGCAGAACGCGCCCGACTTGTTGCATGTAAAGCCCGACCGATTGCGTAGGGCGAAGCAAGAGCGCCGCCCCGACGCGCGGGACGTCCACGCCCTCGGATATGATATCGCACGACGTCAACACGTTCAAACGTCCTGCGCCGAGATCGTCGATCAGCCGCGCGCGCAAGGTTCGGTCGGTCTTGCCATCAATCGACGCGGCTCGATATCCAGCCGCGCGGAATTCAACGGCAACGGCTTCAGAGTGTTTGACGGATACGCAAAACGCAAGCGACGGAATCCCGTCAACGTGTTTTCGATAATGGGAAATAGCGTCGCCGGTAATTGTGCGGGCGGCCATGCGCTCGGAGAGTTCGCCCCTCGCCCAATCGCCGCCGCGATTTTTGATCCCTGTCAGATCGGGCGCTTTCTCCGGCGCGTAAACTGTCACGTCGCACAAATAACCGCCGTCGATTAGGTCGGAGATCGTCGGCCCTTGAATCATTGTGTCGTAAGAACGATTCAGACCCTTACCGTCGAGACGGATCGGCGTCGCCGTCACGCCGAGAACCTTCGCCGTCGAATAGTGCTTTGTTAGCGTTTCCCATGATCCCGCGACGGCGTGATGCCCTTCGTCGAGAATCAGCAATCGGAATTCGTTCGGGTCGCCGAGCCGCCGAACAAGCGTTTGAACACTGGCGACCGTGACAAGCGAGTTTTGATCTATAAGACTCCGACCGATTTTGCGGCGCTGTTCTGCAAACGCGGCCTTTATCGTGGCGTCGCTGGCGACAAGCCGGTGCGCGACCCCGAGCGACGCGAGCGCGGTCGACGCTTGCAATAGTAACTCTTGACGATGAACGATGATCCCGACGGCGTTCGAGCGCGCCGCCGCGTTCATTGCGATAAATGAAAACGTAAACGTCTTCCCGCCGCCGGTCGGTAAAACCATAACGATTGATTTCGCCCCGCCGCCGAACGCGGCGCGCGTATCGGCGACAAGCGTTTTCTGATAGTCTCGGAGATCAATCAACGTTTGCGCCCGAACAAAAAATAAGCGCCGAACGCCAACGGCCAAAAGAAAACAAAAAACGCCACAAGATCGGCGGCGCGCTCGGCGCTCAAATCATTTCTTTTTCGAGATTCTTCAATCTCGCTTATGATTTTTTCGCTTCGAGTCATAAAATGACAAAGCCCGAGAGCCGACGCCGCATAAACCAGAACGTAAATCGACACAATAGAAACCCCCATCAGAGCGGCAACGCGGGTGAATCGGCCTCGCGCGAAATTCGCCCGGCGGCTATGTCGAACCATTCGCGCTCGCACTCAAAACCGAGAAAGCGCCGCCCGGATCGAAGCGCCGCAATCGCGGTCGAACCCGATCCTAGAAATGGATCAATAACCAAGTCGCCAGGCTCGGAAGAATTCTCAATGTAAACTTGCAGGAGTCCGACCGGCTTTTCGTTCGGGTGACTCGTGCCGTTCGGATTTGGCGCTGAGATAATTTGCGCCGCCGAACAATCGTTGATTTGTTTCGCCTTGCCCTTGAACGCATAAATCACAAACTCGGCGTTTTTCATATACCAGCGATTTGCGACGGCGTTCGGCTTTTTCCAAGCCAGCAAGTTGTGCCAGCGAAACCCGGCGTCGCTCGCGACAAGCCAAAACGGCACGACGTTTTTATCGTTCAAAAAAAAGTATGCGTCGGCGTCTGGCTTCAACGCGAGGAAAGCCCTGGCGAGCCATTCGTCGAACTCTATCGTCGTCACGATCTCGCCGCTGTTATCATAGTTCGCCGGGTCGAAAATGCCACCCATGAGTCCCGACGGGCCGCCCGAGGTGAGTCGATAGGGCGGATCGGACACAAGCAAATCAGCAAGCGGGAATTCCCTCGACGCCAGCAATTCGCGAGCGTCGCCGTGTACGATTGTCGCGTCGCCCATATGCAAAGTCTCGGTCATTCGGCTTTCCCTTTTTTGGTTGCGGCCCCGTTATATAGAGGAATTTAAATTTCCGCAACGGGTTGACCCCATCACTATTCAGCGCGTAACGTCGTCGCCGCAACACGAACCAAGGAGTCCAATATGAAAACCCCCGCCACGCTCGGCGACAAAATCGGGGCCGTAATAATCGCCCTCGCATTTATCGCCATTGCCCTGCAAACGCCCGGCGCTATTACGCGCGCCGCTTGCGCCGCTGCAGTCGGCGACGCGCATTGCGCCAGCCCCGAAACCATCGCAGCAACCCGCGCCGCAATCGACCGGCTTGACGTGATCGCGAGCGCACAATGAAGAACCTAATACCGATTGAATCAGAATACCAACTGCGCGAGATTCACAAAAACTATTTCACGGCCTCGCGCGTCGCCTCGCTTTACGGCGTCGGCTTTTCGTCAATCCGCCAAGAGTATCACGTCCTGCGCGGCGAAATGGATTCGCCAGAACTGAGCGGCGACATACTCGAACGCGGCCTCGATTGCGAACCGATCATCGAACGGAAACTCGCGAAGATTTTCCCCGATTGGATTATCAGCGAAGGCGGCTTTTTCCCTCACCCTGAGATCGAACGCCTCGGCGCGACGCCCGACCGAATGGCGATCCGCGAACCGGGCGGCCCCGGCGTTCTGGAATTTAAAGTAGTCGCCGAGCCGATCTATAACGACAAATGGGAACGCGGCGAAACCGTTCCGATGGTTTACGAACTGCAACACCAAACACAAATGGAATGCGCCGGGGTAAAATGGGGCGCGATTGTTCCGCTTGTCGTCGGCGCTTTCACATGGCGGCTCGGCGAAATTCATTTGCGCGACTATCACCCCGCCGCCGTTGCTCGGATCAGGGCCGACGTTCTGGCCTTGCTCGACCGAGTTGATCGCGGCGACCCGCCGCCAATCGAAACGACGCAAGACGCCGAGACGGTTATCGAGTTGAACCGGCTCGCATATGACCGCGATCCGCCCGCCGATTACACGTCAAACAATGAATTGCCGAAACTGCTCGCCGATCTCAAAGCGGCGCGGCTGGCCGAGAAAGAATCAAAGGACCGCGCGACCATCGCGAAGGGCCGAATTTTCGAGATCGTCGGCGACGACGGGCGAGTGAAGTTTCAGGGCGGAACGTTGAACGCCACGACTAAAAAAGATTCCGTCGGAAAACTCATAACCCCGGAAATGGTCGGAACACGATTAAACGGGCGGGTCGGATCACGGCAAAGCCTCATTAAATGGGATGATCCAGAATGAACGTCGTTACACTCACGCGCGGCGGCGACGTCGTTTATCAGGTCGAAACGGCTGGCCGCGACGGCGTCGGGAAAAGCGTTCATGCTGCAAACGACCGAGCCGAGCCGGGCGACGTCCTGACCATTGAAACCGACAAGCCCCGCGAATTCGTCAAATGTTCCGACGGCGCGCTCTATTGCGTGCGCGGCGAATACGTCGGTAATTCAATTAACATCCATAAACAGGAAAGCGAAACAAATGTCGAAATCAACTGAAATCGCGACGGCTCCGAAACTTGGAATCAATCTCCCCGAGCCAGCCGTCGCGCGCGGAATTGAGCCGCATGTTTGGGCGACCCTCACGGGGTCGATCTATCGCGGCGCGCCAAAGGAGATGATTTTGGCTGTTTGGGATTATTGCGCGTCGCGCAAACTCGACCCGATCAAAAAGCCGGTGCATATTGTCTCGGTTTATGACCGCGACGCGAACGGCATGGTCGCGACAATTTGGGAAGGAATCGCCAGCCTGCGAACAACGGCCTTTCGTACCGGGGAATATGCCGGGCGCGACGCCGCCGAATGGGGCGAAGCGAAAACGGAAACGTGGAAGGGCGCGAAAGGGGAGCCGGTTACAGTCTCTTATCCTGAATGGTGCCAGATCACCCTATATCGAACCGTCGGCGGCCAGAAGTGCGCTTTCCCCGGCCCGCGTGTCTTCTGGATGGAAACCTACGCCAGCACGCGCGGCGGCGCTCCGAATGCCATGTGGCAAAAGCGACCGCAAGGCCAACTCGAAAAATGCGCCGAAGCCGCCGCGCTTCGAGCCGCGTTCCCCGACGAACTCGGCGGCCTCTTCTCGGCGGAAGAAAACGACGGATCGGGCTTCGACGGCGTAACCCTCGAGTCCGATACCCCGGCGAGCGCCGAGCCGGAAGAAAAGAAAACCTCGGCCAGCCTCGACGACTTCGGCGGGAAATTCGAAGACGCGCCGAAAGCGGAAGAAAAGCCGAAGCCGAAAGAAAAGTCGGAGCCGGAACCGCTCGACATTGATTCGGAAACCGGCGAGATCATCGAAGCCGACGACCCCGTACCCGACATCGGCGTTCGCGAAGGCGAACCCGCCGACGCCGATCTTTATTAACTGACAGAATTAGGGGCCGTCACTCCGAATGCCCGAGAATTAACAGCGCGGGCGACAATGCCCGACCTCGCTAATTGCCCGATCCCTAACCAGTGACAATTGGGCAAGGTGCGAGGTCGGGCAGGCTGTTTAAACGTAACGCAAGGAATCGAAAAAATGACCCTGATTCATATTGGCGGATACGGCAACCCCGACGGCACTCTTTCGGATCGCGTCAAATGCTCGAAATGTGGCGCGGAAGATTGGCGGAAGCCGGTCGGGAACGTATCCAAGACCCCGCCCGAATGGATCGGCGGCGGGCTTTGTCTTTTTTGCGAAGATCGAGAGTCGCCTTCTTTCCAGCCCGAAAAAATAAAAACGGCTTGGTGATATTAGAGGGCTGACCGGGTGAACATCGTTCTTTATAAGATAGGAACAGCAACCAACCCGGGCTTCGGCCCCGGCACCAACCGGAGCGCCTCGAATGATCCGTCGCCGACACTTATACTTGATCGCGAAAATATGGGGCGACGTGAGCGCCATACGGCGCGGAACAATCGCCAAGCGGATCATGCGCCGAATCATCGGGCGATTCGCTGGCCGCACAATAGGGAAGATTATCAAATGACATTGTGGCGACCCATTGCGGAATATGCCCCCCCCCAACCCGAAAAGGAATCCTAAAAATGAACGCTCTAGATTTTTACAACTGGCGTCGCCGCTATTCCTACACGCAAAAACAGGCCGCCCAGGTTTTATCCGTTTCCGTGTCCGCCGTGAAATCATGGGAAGCCGGGCGGCGCAACGTCCCGGCGATCACCATCGCGCTATGCGGTGCGCTCGGCGCGCTCGCCAACCTCATGGCCGCGAAGAACAAAAGCGAGCGCGCAAAAGCGACGGAAAAGGCGCTGAAATTATTTTGATAAAATGCCGTTTAAACAGGGGCGAACATGGCGGGGTTAATCTGGACCTCGCCAATTCGCCCGAATTTTTTGTGAAACGTTTCGCTCGACGCCGAGCGATCCGAATGCCAGCCGCCGCGCACGGCG
>Ga0208646_1001101_pt1 | contig 14059 bp, 15 predicted proteins | sample AntAceMetag02UK8_FD_184762 | JGI IMG/M metagenome (GOLD analysis project Ga0208646, IMG submission 184762) | Saline lake microbial communities from Ace Lake, Antarctica - Antarctic Ace Lake Metagenome 02UK8 (SPAdes) (version 2) | ecosystem: Environmental > Aquatic > Non-marine Saline and...
ATTGGTGTCGAGTTAGATAAAAGACTTACAAAAGAAAAACTTATTAAACAGATTAGAAAACACAGTAAATAATGTCAACAGTAATACAGATAAAAAGAAGTGAAACGGCATTATCCGTACCATCAGCGGGGTCATTAGCGGCCGGCGAGTTGGCAATGAACATTACGGATGGTAAGTTTTATACTAAAAATACAAGCGGTTCAGTTGTAGAAGTAGGTGGTGCAGGTTCAGTTACATTACAGAATGTGATGACAAATGGTGCTACTACAATTACAGACCTTATATTAGACCAAGGCGCTAGTTTAGTTTTTGAAGGTAATTTAGCAAACTCTTATGAAACATTTTTAAATGTTGCAGAGCCAACAGCAGATAGAACAATAACTTTACCTGACCAATCAGGTGCTTTAGCGATGGACGGTGACGCTTTGGCATATTCAATCGTATTCGGAGGATAATATAAGTGGCAAGTACATTTAAGAATTTTGGATTAGATGTTGGAGTTTTAGATGACTCAACAGGTGATATGTATACAGCTGGCGGTTCTGTATCTGCTGTTGTTCACGCATTATATATTTCAAATAAAAGTTCAACAAATGCAGCTAAAGTAAATGTAAAAGTTACTACAGACGGCGGCTCAACTTTCTTTCATGTAGGAAGAAGTTTAGATGTACAAGTAAATAACACTTTAGTTTTAGATAAACCTATAAATTTAGAAAACAACGACAAATTACGAGTATATGCAGACCCTAATCCAGATAGTTCATCTGTAGATGTAGAAGCATTTGCTAGTGTATTGGAGATTAGTTAATGCCTTTAGTAGTACCTCAAACAACAACTACAGATAAACTAAAAAACTTCAATGGTTTAAGAAGAACCAAAGAGGGTATGTTATATTTAACTTCTATCGACAGACAGAATTCTACAGACGAAATTACAATATCAACACATACCGAAGATGGTAAATCAGATTTAGTACCAAATGACGGACAAACAAATTATGTAGATGAACGACTAGAAATGACCAATGTTCAAACATTTACCGGTGATGGTGTAGATAAAACATTTACAATTAATATAAATATGAAAACACATGGAAACAGATTAGCAGTTTTTGTTGATGGTGTAAGACAGGATTTGAATACTCATTATACAGTATTGAATACTACACTTACTTTTGTCATAGCACCACACAGCGGAAAAGTTATAGAAGTTGCACAACTAAATAAAAGGTATAAGAATAATGATAGTGACAAATATCAGCAATTTACTTTTGATTCTGAGGCAACTTACCTTATAAATAGTAGTGCTGATTTGGTAAAAAGGGAAAACAAAGCTGTATCTCGTACTAAATTATCAAGTGATGATTTTGATACATTTGAAAGTACGACAGCAAGTGTTAATTCAACAACTTATCAGAGCGCAGTATAGGAATAAAAAATGGCAGATTTCAAACTAGGTAGACTTAAATTTAAATGGAGAGGTGATTGGGCGGCTTCAACAGACTATGTCATTGATGACATTGTAAAATATGGCGGTAATAATTATGTTGTCGTATCAAATCATACATCTCAATCAAGTTCAGCAGCATTTTACACAGATTTAACAGCAGAAAAATACGAATTACATACCGAAGGATTATACTTCAAAGGTGATTGGGCAGGTTCAACTCATTACAAATTAAACGACCTAGTTAAATACGGCTCTTTTCAATACAGAACAACAACTCAACATACTTCAAGCGCTTCAACTTTTGACCCTAGTAAATTTGAAGTTTATCAAGAAGGTTTGCAATTTGAAGATTCTTATAACGCAAGTACAACTTATCAAGATGGTGATATAGTAACATATGGTGGATATTCATATGTTTATATTAATACAACACCAGCTTCAGGACAAACACCTGCCGATAACTCATATTGGGATGTCCTTACAACAGGTTTTAAAGCTTTAGGTGCATATTCACATGGCACAGCTTACAAAACTGGTGATACAATTCAATACGGTGGTAACAACTATGTTGCTACTGCTAACAACACTAGTCAATATCCGGCAAATACAGACGGTACAACAAATACAACTTATTGGCAATTAAACCTTGAAGGATTTAATTACAGAGCTGCTTATAGCGCAAGTACAACATACAATATTGGTGATGTTACAAGATTAACAACTTCAACTTATATTGCAATACAAGACAGAATTTTAAATGTATCCCCAGATTCAGATGGTAGTAAATGGCAACTAATCGCACAAGGTGACTCAGCTGCTGTATTAACTACAAGAGGTGATATTATTAAACAAGGAGCTGCGGCTGCTGAAGCATTAACTATCGGTACAGTAGGTTCTGTTTTAACAACAAATGGTACTGACCCTATTTGGTCAAATGCTGAAGGTAAAAATGTTTATTATGTTGCTAACTCTGGTTCAGACTCAAATCCAGGTTCACAATATTTACCTTTTAAAACACTATACTATGCATTAGCACAAGCGACTTCAGGAGATATTGTTGACTTTGATACAATAACAGGTGGTACAGGTGGTATTCCCAGTACATATGATTTAACACAAACGGCTACAACCGGTTCAGGTATAGGAGCAACTATAAGAGCTGTCATTGATGGTTCATCAACACCTACAGTTACAATTACAAATGGTGGTTCAAACCACACAGCTGGTAATACAGTTACATTTGGTAATGTTGGTCCAGATGGTAGTACAGTTCAAGGTGGTGGTATGTCAAATATTACTATCAATGTTGTTTCTGCTTCAGTTGGTGATGTTGTTTATGTTAAAAACGGTGTTTACAATGAAACTTTACCTATTAGAGTTCCTGCTGGTGTTACAGTACAAGGTGAAAGTTTAAGAGGAACAGAAATTAGACCTAAGTCAGGTCAAGGTCATCAAGTTAAAACAGTTGCTTATGTTTCAGGTGGTACAGGTGGTACTCCAGGAACATATAATTATAAAAATTCAGTTGCAGGTGCTTCAGGTACAGGTGCAAAATTTAATATCGTAATGGATGGTTCTTCATCTCCAACAGTAACAGTTTATCATGGTGGTTCAGGATATGTTAGTGGTGAAACAATTACAATTGAAGGTTCAACTATAGGTGGTGCTTCAAGCATTGCATTAACAGTTGCTTCATTAGAAGATAACAATGCTTCTAATATGTTCTTGGTTAATAACCAAACAAACATTGTTCAAATGTCAATGAAAGGTTTAACAGGAACACCAGGTGCTGGTGCAACAGGTAAAGCTGCCGTTGTTTCATTAGACCCTAGTGGTTCTATTACAACTGCTTCGCCTTATATTCAAAACTGTTCATCTGTCAATGCAAGTGCAACAGGTATTCAAATTGATGGACTATTACACGCAGCTGGTAACAAATCAATTCTTGCAAATGACTTTACACAAATTAACTCAGATGGTCGTGGTGTTCATGCATTAGGCGGCGGTCGTGGTGAAATGGTTTCAGTCTTTACTTATTATTGTGATAAATCTTTCTTTGCAGAAACAGGTGGTTTTATTAGAGCTCTAAACTGTTCATCTGCTTATGGTGAAAAAGGTGCAGAGTCAATTGGTACATTAGCCGCAGAAAGTCCTGTAGAGGTACTTGGTCGTGGTAAAATGCTTAAATATGACACTACTACATTTATAGGTGCAGCTACAGAATCAGATATAGCAGATATGAATGCTACACAAGGTGTAGGTACATCTACAATAGTAGGTGGCACTTCAGGTGCAACTGCTACAATTTTTAGAGTTAACATTTCATTAGATTACTTACATATTGAAAGTATTACAGGTAACTTTACACAAGGTGAAACAGTTACAGTTACAAAAGAAGATAGTTCAACATTTCAGTTTGAACTAAGTGATTCTTTCGGAGATAGTTCAGCTGCACAAACAGGACAAATTGGTCCATTAATTGCAGTTGATAGTACAGATAGTACATTAGCTTCAGCAAATGTTATTAAAGTTGGTTCTAATGTTGTATTTGCTGGCGATACAGCTAAGTTCTACAGAGTATCAGCAGTTTCAGAAACTAATACAACTAATAAACAAGCAACAATTAGATTTACAGAAAGTGTTACAACAGGTAGAGCAATTGGTGATAATGAAGAAGGTGATATTACACAAAAATTCTCAAACATTCGATTAACAGGTCACGACTTCCTAGACATTGGTACTGGTGACTTTACAACATCAAATTATCCTGTTGGTGCAACACAACCTTCTGACCAAGCAGATGAGGTTACAGAAACATCTGGTGGTCGTGTTTACTTTACATCAACTGACCAAGACGGTGACTTTAGAATTGGCGATTTATTCAGAATTCAACAGGCGACTGGTATTGCAACTCTAAACGCAGACGCATTTGACCTTTCTGGTCTATCTGAATTACAACTTGGTTCTATTGGTGCTGAGTTAGGTGCAACAATTAACGAATTTAGTACAGACGAAACATTAGGTAATGACGCTAATACTGCCGTACCTACTGAAAGAGCTGTTAAAGGACATTTAACTAGAGATAAAATGGGAACAGGACATCTTGTTCCACCAACAGGTACAACAGCTGAAAGACCAACAGGTGGCAATTTATTCACAGGTGGTCTAAGATATAACTCTACACTAGTAACATGGGAAGGTTACAATGGTAGTGCTTGGACTGGTTTAGGTGGTGGTAATCCATGGGCAACTCATACTGCTGATGGTTCAACTGCTTTAACAGTAGCTGCAAATGATAGATATTTTATTAACACTACAGCAGGCGCTCAAACAGCAAATTTACCGGCATCACCTCAAACAGGCGACCAAGTTTCTTTTGTTGACTTAGCGGGAACATTTGATACGAATAATTTGACAATAGGTAGAAACAGTTTAAAAATTAACGGAGCTACGGCAGATTTAGTGATAAATCTTGAAGACGCAGCCATTCAATTAGTTTATACTGGTGCGACATATGGTTGGAAACTAACAAACAATAATTAAGAGTAATTTAAAAAGGGTATAAATAGTAGTATGGCAAACATTAGAGATATTACAGGTAAGAATAGGAAGTTTACAGGTACAGATGGTATCAAGTTACCTAATGGTACAACTGCTCAAAGAGTAGGAAGTGAATCAGGTGAAATTAGATTTAACACCACAACTAATTTAGCAGAATACTATGACGGTAATAATTGGAAAGCTATTGATGCTCCACCGGTTGTAAATTCTATAACGCCTACTTTAGTAGAACCTGATGGTTCATCACTTTCAACAATTGCTATTAGTGGTGTAGGATTTTCAACATTAACTGACCCTACTGTTACTTTCCGTTCTACAGTTGACGGTACAATATTTACAGCAACAAGTGTAACAGTAAATGATAGTGGAGATGTAGATGCTGATACTTTAGCAACTATGACAGCTGTTAAATCGCCATATACTGTAAGAGTTACAAATCCTTCAAACTTGTTTGGTCAATTAGAATCCGGTTTAATATTAGATAGAGTTCACGCATTTGATACATCTGCCGGTAGTATTGGTACAGTTAACACAGCGGATGTTAACCCTACTTTAAGTGCAGTTACAGCTACTGACCCCGATAGTGATTCAATTACTTACTCACTTTCAGCAGGTGCTTTACCTACTGGCTTATCATTGAGTAGTGCAGGTGCAATTACAGGAACAGCTGGTACATTAACAGCTGGTACAGCAACATTTACAGTTTCAGCTGCTACAACCGGACAAACAATTACTAGAGAATTTACAATTACAATGACAAATGATTTATTTGTAGCTGCTACAGGTGGTACAGTTGCAACACAAGGTGACTACAAAGTACACACATTTACAAGTTCATCACAATTTGCAGTATCACAAGCAGGAAATCCAGGTGGTGCAGATACCGTTGAGTATCTAGTAGTTGCTGGTGGCGGTGGTGCAGGTGCAGATAATGGTGGAGGCGGTGGCGGCGGAGGTTTCCGTACTAACTATCCTTCTCCAGCAGTAGCCGGCCTAGCTGTTACAGCACAAACTTACTCAGTAACAGTAGGTGGAGGAGGCTCAGCTGCAAACCCAGCACCTAGAGGAAGTAATTCAGTTTTTTCAACTATCACATCAACTGGTGGCGGTGGTTCAGGTTCATGTAACCAAGCAGGTCCTGAAGCTCCTGGTGGTTCAGGTGCAGGTGGAGCACAACACGGCCAAGGAGGCGGTTCAGGAAATACACCGTCAGTTTCTCCACCACAAGGAAATCCAGGACACCAAGGTTCACCAAATCCCGGCGGAGGCGGTGGCGGCGGTGGTGCAGGTCAAGCAGGCCTATCTTATAGTGGCCAAGCAGGTGGTCCAGGTGGTAACGGTACAGCAAATTCAATCACAGGTTCATCCGTAACTTACTCAGGTGGCGGAGGCGGAGGCTGTGGACAATTAAATAACTCAAACGGCGGCGGAGGCGGAACTGGTGGCGGAGGCCGAGGCGGCGGAGGCGGACCTGGTACAGGTTCAGGTTCCGGCGGAGAACCAGGAACAGAAAACACCGGAGGCGGTGGCGGCGGAGGCGGTCAAACCCCTCAAATAGGTGGCGCTGGCGGTTCAGGTATAGTAGTAATTAGATATAAATTCCAGTCGTAAGGATAAGGATAAAAAAATATGGCTCATTTTGCAAAATTAGGAACAAACAGTCAAGTAATTAAAGTTCAAGTAGTTGACGATAATGTGTGTTTAGACGCAGACGGCAATGAAAACGAATTAATTGCAATTGATTTTTTAGAAAATCTTACTGGTTGGCCTTTATGGAAACAATGTTCTTACAACACATCAAAAGGTAAACATTGGACAACTACAGTTGGAGAAGATGACACTCACAATCCATGGGGTGGTTACTTATTAACAGTTGAATCAACTGACCAATCAAAAAAATTAAGAGCAAACTTTCCTGGTGTAGGTTGGATTTATGATGAAACAAATGATATTTTTAAACAACCAGATTCAGAAAAACCAGCTGCAAGTTGGACTATGAATACAACAACTGGTGTATGGACAGCACCTGTTACACAACCAACTGAAACACAATGTGCTTATGAGGGCGTAAGTCCTAGAAGAAAAAATTATGCTATAACTTGGGACGAATCAGGTCAAAGATGGCTAGGCTCACCAGTTGGAACAGACGCAACGGTTAACGCTGCTACTAAGGTTTGGGTGCCAAGCTCTAGTTCTTGGACTGATAAGTAAGTCCTACAAGACTTATAAATAGGATTATATTATGGAGATATTATGCAAAAAATACGACTTTCTGAAACTTTATTAGTTTACGATTTCATACCAAGCATTGCAAAGATAGACCGATTATCAATTGCAAAAACAATTCACAAAAACAAAGTAACAAATGATATATTTGATGTAAGACATCAATATCATAAAGTTAACTGGACACAATCTGTCGAGTGGTTAGATAGTTATATCGTAGACCATTTTGGCGAAGCATATGATTATGCTATGTACATGTTAGAAAAAGATTCTTTTCTTGCATTAAATCAACCTAAAAATACTACAATAGATTGGCATACATGGTTTAATCCTAATGATGTCAAATCATCTCCTGATTGGGTTTGTATATACCCTTTAATAGATATAAAAGAACAACCAGAGATAATTGTAGAATATACTGATAATAGAGTTAAATTAAATTATTGGAAATTACCAATAGAAAGCAATAAGGTTATAATGTTTAATGGGGATTTAAGATTTAAAATTACAAATAATAATAATGATAATGATATAAATTATCTAGTAACGAAGTATCAAAGCAAATGATGTTAGATAATTATTATTGGTGGTTCAAAGCTGCCTTACCTGAAAAACTTTGTGATGACATAGTAGAATTCGGAAAATCGCAAGGTTTTGAAAGAGCCTGGACAGGTGGCGATAAAACTAAAAAAGACGAAAATATACATTTTCAAAATAAAAAAAGACAATCTAAAATTGCATGGTTAATGGAGAATTGGATTTATAAAGAAATAAATCCTTATATTCATCAAGCAAATGAAATGGCTGGTTGGAATTTTGAGTGGAGTCATAATGAGAAATGTCAGTTTACAAGGTATGACAAAGGAGATTTTTATGGTTGGCATTCTGATAGTTATTCAAAAGGTTATGAAAAACACCAAAGAGGTGACATTTTAGAAGGCAAAATAAGAAAACTATCAATGACCGTTTCTTTATCACATCCAGACGAATATGAGGGTGGAGATTTAGAGTTTGATTTTAGAAACTCTAAAGATTATGAATTTACTAATAAAGATTTTACCGTATGTGAAGAAATTAGAGCTAAAGGTTCTATCATAATATTTCCTAGTTTTGTTTGGCATAGAGTAAAACCTGTAACACAAGGTACTAGACATTCACTAGTAAATTGGAGTTGTGGACAACCCTGGAGATAATTATGGAAGAAAATTTATTTTTTGTATCACCTGTTTATTGTGAAGATAAACCAGAATTTTTAGAAAAGGTTGATAAGGCATGTGATAAACACATTGAGGCTTCAAAAACTACACCTAGTTATGTTGATGAAATGAATAAAAGAATGAAACTTTTAGGTGACGATTTTGAAAAAGTAAAAGACTTTGGTTGGTCATCACATTCATGGTCAATAGCACAAGATGAAGATTGTCTTGAATTAAGAAATTATGTAGCAGATAGGTCATATGATATATTAATTAGACAAGGTTTTAATATGAAACCTTTTGATTTAGCAATATCAGAATTTTGGGTGCAAGAGTTTCCTAGAATAGGTGGCGGCCATCACGACACACATTTTCATTATAATAATCATATATCAGGATTTTATTTTTTAAAATGTTCAGAAAGAACATCTAAGCCTGTATTTCACGACCCTAGACCAGCAGCTTTAATGAGTAAACTTCCTTTTGTAAATGAAAATAATTCTACTATTGGTAGTGATAAAATTGCCTTAAATGTAAAACCCGGTTCGTTGGTTATATTTAATGGATATTTACCTCACCAATTTACAGTAGATAATGGTTTAGACCCGTTTAGATTTATTCATTTTAATTTACAAGCAGTACCGAATAATTTAAAAATAGAGGAAAAAATCCATGAATGATTTTAATAATAAAGGTTATGTGGTAATTAAAGAGGCTATTACAAAAGAAATGGCCACAATGGCATATAATTATCTCTTACTTAAAAGACAAGCATTTAATACAATGACAGAAAAAAAATGGTTGTCACCTATGGCTCAAGAGTGGGGTACATATGCTGATGGTCAGGTACCTAACACATATTCTATTTACGGTGATACATTAATGGAAACTATCTTAATGTATGTAAGACCTAAAATGGAAAAAATTACAGAATTAGAGCTTGTAGAAACTTATTCATATGCAAGAATTTATAAGACTGGCGATATATTAAAAAAACATAAAGACAGGCCATCATGTCAAATATCTACAACATTAAATTTAGGTGGTGAAAAATGGCCTATTTTTATTGAACCAGATATAGAAGTAAATTTAAATCATGGTGATATGTTGGTTTATAAAGGTTGCGATTTAGCACATTGGAGAAATGAATTTAATGGTTTTGATTGTGCTCAAGTATTTTTACACTATAATGATGTAAATTCTGAATATGAAAGTGATAATGTTTATGATGACAGGCCTCATATAGGATTGCCTACTTGGTTTAGAAAAAATAAAAATGAAAAATAAATTAGATATAAAAAATTACTTTGCCTCTCCTATAGGTTGTAGTAAATTAGATTTTGATTTAAAAGAAATAGAAACATTTTGTTATCATACAAAAATGATACAATTAAATGGTAGAAATAAATCAAACAGAGATGCCTGGCAATCATTAGATTTAAGGTTTCCTAATCAAATAACACATGTTGCTCAAACAATTACAGACGCTTGTAAATCTTATTATGAGGCTATAGGTGGCAATACTAAAAAATATAATACTAGACTAGATAATATGTGGATTAATTTAAATCCTAAAGATGGTTATAATATTTCTCATACCCATCCACATGCTTTTGTATCTGGAGTTTTTTATGTTAAAACACCGCCTAAATGTGGTAGAATTTATTTTAAACACACATGTTCTTTTTTAGAATATGATTGGAAAGATTCGCATTTTATAAAAGATACAGATGATAATAGGCCTTATAGGTTTATGGATACTGAAGCAAACAACTTGTATATATTTCCTGGTTGGTTAGAACATGGTGTAGAACCAAATAAAAGTGATGAAGATAGAATATCTTTATCTTTCAATGTACAACTTTATGAAAATGAATAAAATAATTATATTAGGTGGCGGTTCAGCTGGTTGGATGACGGCTGCTACAATGATAAAAACTTTCCCCAATAAAGAAATTGTTTTAATAGAAAGTCCTAATGCGCCAACTGTAGGTGTAGGTGAAAGTACCGTAGGTGGTATAAGAGATTGGACAAAGTATCTCGGAATAGATGATAAGGAATTTTTAAAATATTGTGACGGTAGTTATAAATTAAGTATTAAATTTACAGATTTTTATAGAAAAGGTACAGAGTTTCATTACCCTTTTGGTCAACCAGTAATAGATGGCAACCATGCAAAATTAAACGATTGGTGGTTTAAAAAGTTTTTAAAACCTGAAACACCTAATAGTGATTATGCAGAGTGTCATTTTCCTCAAATGGCTTTAGTTAATAATAATAAACTAGATTACAACAAAGATAATATTATTCCATTTGATTTTAATAAAAATACAGCTTATCATTTTGACGCAACTAAATTTGGTGTGTGGTTAAAAGAACATTATTGTTTGCCTAAAGGTGTAAAACACATTGAAGAAGATATCAAAGATATAAAAAGTGATGAGAATGGTATTGTATCTTTAAATGGTCATAGTGCTGATTTGTTTATTGATTGCTCAGGTTTTAAATCTTTATTATTAGATAAAACTATTAATGAACCTTTTGAAAGTTATAATGATTTACTACCAAACAATTCTGCTTGGGCAACAAAAATTGATTACAAAGACAAAGAAAAAGAAATAAAACCATACACAAATTGCACAGCAATAAACAACGGTTGGGTTTGGAATATTCCTTTATGGAGTAGAATAGGCACAGGTTATGTGTATTCAGATAAGTTTGTAAGTGATGAAGACGCATTAAAGGAATTTAAAGAATATTTAGGTAGAGATGATTTAGAATTTAGAAATATAAAAATGCGTGTAGGTATTCATAAAAGATTATTCGTAAAAAATGTAGTTGCTATAGGTTTGGCAGCCGGTTTTATAGAACCATTAGAAAGTAATGGATTATTTACGGTACATGAGTTTTTAATTAGATTAGTAAGAACATTAAACAGAGAAAAAATATCTCAATGGGATAAAGATAATTATACTTATCAATGTAAAAGACTGTTTAGAGATTTTGCAGAATTTGTTGCTATGCATTATGCTTTTTCTCAAAGAACAGATACAAAATATTGGCAAAATAATTTTAATAAAGAATGGACAAGTGATATTATAAATTTAAAAAGACCATTACTTAATGGTATGGTAGAAGCTGCAATACATAGAGATGACTCTTATCATTTTCCACATAATGGTGGATTACATACAATCGCAGCTGGTATGAATTGGTCGCCAACTGATTTAGAAACCATCATGTATACCAATCAACTAAATAGAAGTGAACTTGAATTGCAGTATAAAGAAATTATTGATAGAATAGATATGAGAAAAACTGATTGGGATAATATTGTTCAACATTTGCCTTCATTGTATAAATTTTTAAAAGATAATATCTATGAATAAAAAGGTATTATTTGGCAGTCCAATTCATTCATATCATATAGACAAACAATCTTATGATAAAGAAAAAGTAATAAATCATATATTAGAAAATTATGATATAGATAAAGAAAGAAATGTTTGGGATAAAGACAGTAATTTACACCATTCTTATGGCGATTTTAATAACAATAAATTTAATGATTCTGGAATAATATATAATGAAATAATGATACCATTATATTCAAAGATTATCAAAAACTTCTTTGATGAAAAAATAAAACTTGTTAAAGAGATAAAATATAAATTTGATATAGCTAATTATACCTGTGTTGGTGATGGTCAATATATGAAGTCACATAGACATTTGCCAGATTTTATGTTTACTTGTGTACATTATTTACAATTTGACCGAAATCAACACACAGGTATTAGATTGTTTAATACAAATGATTATGGTCCATTTGTTAGACATTTAGTACCTAGTTTTTATGACAAGATAAATAATGAAGAAGAAGATAATACATATATGTTTGAACATTATAATTATTTACCTGTAGAAGATGAAATGATTATTTTTAGTGGCCTATTGCCACACGCAATACCTAGACAAACAAACACAACAAAACCTAGGATAAGTATTGTTACAAATATAAGGATTGAAAATGACTGATTATAAAATTATAGATAATGCTTTACCAGAAGATTATTTTAATAAATTACAATCAATAATAATGGGTGATAGTTTTCCTTGGTTTTATGCTAATGCCGTAGCTTTAAAAGACCAACCGGATCCTAATTTTTATTTTACACATGCTTTTTATAAACACCAAAAACCTTGGTCAGAACACTTTGACCTTTTAGTTCCTTTATTAGATAGTAAAAGTTTAGGTGTTAAATCTATGATGAGAATAAAAGCAAATTTATATCCTAGAACACATAAATTAGAACATCACGGAAAACACATAGATATGAAGTTTAAACATAAAGGTGCTATCTTATATATTAATGAAAACAATGGATTAACTGTACTACAAGACGGTACAACAGTAGAAAGTATACCTAATAGATTATTGTTATTTGACCCTAGTATACCACATAATAGCACAACATGTACAGACGCTAAATGTAGAATTAACATAAACATGAATTATTTTTAATATGAACAAAACTACACATACAATAACAATGTTTTTTACAGGACCAAGGTGGCAATAATGTTAGATATAAAAGAATTAACAATGCAACATCACAAAGACGCTGAACGGCAAGACTTTGTGAAGATACTCATGTCTGGTGAAATAGACCATAAATTGTATGCAACTTATCTGTACAATCAATTACAATGTTATGCTGTATTAGAAAAGTATGGATTACACAACTCACTATTCAGAGATACACCAAATCTATTAAGAGCTGAACATATATTATATGATTTCAAATCTTTTGAAATAGATACACCAGAGATTACACAAAGTACAAAAGACTATATAGAACACATTGAATCAATACAAGATGAGGCAATGAAACTATATGCTCATATCTATGTTAGACACATGGGTGATTTGGCAGGTGGTCAAATGATACGAAGAAAAACACCTGGTCCAAACAGATACTACAAGTTTAAAGATAAAGAAGTAGGTGACTATAGAAGAATAGTCAAAGAAACAATTAACACATACTTAAATGTATATGAACATTCAGTTGTACCTGAGGCAATGTTTTGTTTTGAAAGTGCGACAAAATTATTTAAAGAAATGAAGGAGCTCCATGATTTGGGAAAGACTGATTAAGTGGCAAGAAGAAACTGTTGAATTATTAAACAAAGAACTGGTTGAGTATAAAGAACCAGGTATGGAAAGGTTTAATAATGATGAGTTTGGTTGGGTCAATAGAACATGGAAAAACAAATATATTAGACGAGCTCATGTAGATGTTGTTGATGTAAGAGATACAAAAGGTTTATGGATGGCTCATGTCTGTTTGTTTCCAGAATTAACAAACGGTGGACCAATTTATGGTTTTGATATCATTGCAGGTAAAAACAAAGTTACTGGTGCATTTCACGACTTTAGTCCATTGTTACAAAAACACCACCCTTTAACAGAGTGGTTTATAGAAGAAACTAGTTGGTATAAACCAAGTAAAGAAAGAGAATTGCCAGATTGGGCAAAGGCAATCTTTAGTGGTGGCATGGTGGCTGCAGGTAATGTAACTGAGGAAAAAGAATTAAATCAGATATGTACAATGGCTACATCAAAT
>Ga0208646_1001104_pt1 | contig 14036 bp, 15 predicted proteins | sample AntAceMetag02UK8_FD_184762 | JGI IMG/M metagenome (GOLD analysis project Ga0208646, IMG submission 184762) | Saline lake microbial communities from Ace Lake, Antarctica - Antarctic Ace Lake Metagenome 02UK8 (SPAdes) (version 2) | ecosystem: Environmental > Aquatic > Non-marine Saline and...
CAGGTCGTAAAAAAGCTAGAAGAAGCTTCCAATTCTCCAAAAGATAATTCTTTTTTATTTCAAAACGGTTATAATAAACAATGCCCAAGCTTAATGTATTAGTTGCTGGATCCACAGGTTACATCGGCATCCAATTAATAAAATTACTTATCAAACATGATAATGTTAATATTGAATATCTTTGTGGCAGCTCTTCTGTTGGTAAAAATATTACCACTTATGAAAAATCATTAAACTCAAAGAAATTACCCAAAATAGTTAAATATAATAAATCATTTTTAAAAAATGTAGATTTGGTTTTTACAGCATTACCTAATGGTGAGGCACAAACTATTTCTAATGATTTATTAAAACATAACGTATTAATTGATTTAGCTGCTGATTTTAGACTGAATAATGCTTCCTCATATTTAAAATGGTACAAGCAAAAACATAAATCAATTTCTAATATTAAAAAATCTATTTATTCTTTACCTGAAATTATGGGTAATAAAATTAAAAATTTTAATATTATTGGCTGTCCTGGTTGTTATCCAACATCAGTGCTTTTACCTCTTATTCCATTAATTAAGAATAATCTCATTAAAGTAGATAATATTATTATAGATTCTAAATCTGGTTATTCAGGCGCTGGCAGAGGTGTGCATAAAAAATATAAAGATAAAAATCTTTATGAATCTTTAAGTGCTTATGGTGTTGGTTTTCATAGACATAATTCTGAAATCCAACAAGAATTAGATAGATTTACAAAAAAGAAATTAACATTTACTTTTACACCTCATCTAACTCCAATGTTTAGAGGAATACTAAGTACAATTTATGTTGATCTCGGTAAAGGTGTAAATATTAAAAAATTAGAAAGAACTTTAAATGATCAGTACTCTAAAAAAGGATTCGTTAAAATTTTAAAAACCAATTCTTTAATAAGCACAAATGACGTTATTAACACAAATAATTGCTATATATCAATTTGTGAAACTAAGTATAAAAATAGAGTTGTTATTTTATCATCAATTGACAATTTAATTAAAGGTGGTGCAGGACAGGCCATACAAAATATGAATATTAGATTTGGCTTTAAAGAAACTAAAGGATTAAAATGAAATACTTTATTTTAATTGGTTTATTTTTTTTATCAGCTTGTCATATAGATGGAAAATTATTTAATTTGAATGAAAAAACCATTAAACAATCTATAAAAAAAACAAAAACTTCAAATATTGCTTTACCAAATACTGACTTTAAAAAAATGAGTTTTGATGAATTTGATTTGTTTCTTAAGGAATATTCTAAAAATTCAGGCTATCCAGATATTAATAATTAGATGAAAATAAATTTGAACATTGCTGTGGTTGGATTGGGACAAGTAGGTATTTATTTATTAAATGAACTGAATACTAAAAAAAAAGAAATTGAACTTAAAACAGGTAAAAAAATCAATGTAGTTGCTGTTTCAGCAAGAGACATTAAAAAGAAAAGACAATTTAAAGTTAATAAGAATATTTTTTTTAAAAATCCATTAGACATTTTTAAATCTAAAAAAGTTGATATCTTATTTGAAGCGATAGGGCTATCAGATGGTATATCCAAAAAAGTTGTTGAAACTGCTCTAAAAAATAAAATACACGTTATTACACCTAATAAAGCACTAATATCAAAGCATGGAGATTATTTAGCAAAATTAGCTGAAGATAATAATGTTAACCTTGAATTTGAGGCCTCTGTTGCAGGAGGTATTCCAATACTAAGATCCATAAAAGAAGGACTTGCCACTAATAAAATTTCAAAAGTTTATGGGATTTTAAATGGTACATCTAATTATATTCTATCCGAGATGGAAAACTTAAATGATAGTTTTTCAAATGTTCTAAAAAGAGCCCAAAAACTTGGATATGCTGAACCTGGTAATCCTAAGTTAGACTTAAATGGCTTTGATGCCTTTGCAAAAGTGAGAATTTTATCTGCTCTAGCCTTTAATACAAAAATTTCTAAACATAAATGTTTAATGGAAGGAATTGAGAAAATTGAATTAAAAGATATTGAAATAGCTAACCAGTTAAACCTACGTATTAAGTTGTTAGGTATATCTGAGCTTAAAAATAATGAACTTTTTGAAACTGTTCATCCCTGCATGGTAAGTAAAAAATCATACATTGGTAATGTTCATGGTGTGATGAATGCTGTTATAATTGAAGGTAAACCAGTTGGTGAAAGCATTCTACAAGGAGAAGGTGCTGGGCCAGGACCTACTTCTTCTTCTTTATTATCTGACTTACTTTCAATACTTAGGGGGAATATTAAAAAGCCCTTTGGTATAGCTAACAACAAGCGCAAATCTATCAAGTGCTATAATGTTGATAAATATATTAACTCTCTCTATTTGAGGTTTGAAGTTAAAGATAAACCTGGCGTTTTATCAATGATTACTAACAGATTAGCTAAACATAAAATTTCTATTAAACGATTAATCCAAACACCGGATAAAAAAAATAATAAAGCTACAATTGTTATTATTACTCATAAAACCAATGAACTTAATTCTAAAAAATGTCTTTCAGTTTTTAAGAATGATAACAATATTTTAAAATACCCTACGTTAATTAGAATGTATAATTAATGGATTTATACTTTAAGATTTTTGAAGTCTTATTTCCTGTGTTTGCTATAATTGGTATTGGTTTCTATCTTGGAAAAAAAGATTCACAATTAGATACATCCTTTATTACTAATTTTGCTGGTAAAATTGGAACACCAGCGATGATATTTTATACCGTCACAACAACAGGTGTCACTTTTAATGTTTTTATTGAATATTTTATTTATGCTTTTTTACTAATAGCTGGTTTTTCATTATTAGGATTAATCTTACTTTTTATTTTAAAAAGAGATGTAATTATGGAGCTACCCCCATTGATTTTACCTAATACTGGTAATATGGGTATACCAATTTGTTTATTTGCTTATGGTACCCAAGGACTTGGGATAGCAGCCTCTATTGCTACGGTTATTGTACTGCTTCACTTTACATTAGGTGTCTTTTTGGCAAAAAGAGCCTTTACGTTTGATCTTTTATTTAAGAATGCACCCACTTATGCAATTATAATTTCTGTTATATTTTTATATTATAATTTAGAGGTTCCAGTATTCATTGAAAACACAACTTTTCTACTAACTTACGCTACAATTTTTTTAGTTTTAATGTCCTTAGGGGTTGCCCTAACTAAACTGAAAGTAGTTTCTTTTTCTAATGCTATCATCACTTCAATTAGTCGCGTTATAATTGGTCCTATTATTGGTTTTACTATGATTAAAGCTTTTAATTTAAGTGGTTTCGCAGCAGGCGTTCTATTAATTCAAAGTGCAATGCCTAGTGCTGTTCTAACTTATTTAGTTGGCGCCATGTATTCACCAAAAAAAATTGTTGATAGTATCGCTAGCACTATTGTTGTATCTACCATCATGTCTTTTATAACAATTCCATTAGTCGTATTCTTTGCTTTAAAGTACTTTAATTAAACTGTATCTATTGGCTTATGAAAGCCATCATATTTAACCTTTTAGCATGGGTAATGCTTCCAATTATGGATGGTTTTGCCAAATATTTAAGTGCTGATATGCCAGTTTTACAGATCACGTGGGCAAGGTACTTCTTTACAGTCGTATTCACGCTTCCAATAATGTTCTTCTTCTATAATAAGCAGCTTGTTTGGACAGATAAGCCTAAATTACAAATAATAAGAGGATTAATACTACTTTGTGCTAATATTTGCTTCTTCTATGCAATATCAGTTATTTCTTTAGCTAAAGCTTTAACGCTTGCTTTTGTGGCACCCTTAATTGTTACTGCATTTTCTCCTGTATTACTGGGTGAGAAGGTGGGTATTAGAAGGTGGACTGCAGTTATCATAGGTTTTATTGGCTCTCTAGTCGTTATAAGGCCAGGTTTTTTAGAGATTAACTTGGCTAGTATAGCTGCATTAGGAACAGGTGTAATGTATGGATTCTATTTAATAATTACCCGTAAATTGAGTACTTCAGATAACCCTTTATTAACCTTATTATTAACTGGATTAGTAGGATTAGTAGCTGTTTCAGGTATAATGCCATTTATTTGGGTTAATCCAAGTTCCTCACAATGGTCCATGATGGCTTCTATAGGTGTATTTGCCTGCATTGGGCACTTATTTCTTATATTATCCCTTAAATATGCTGATGCTTCTAAATTAGCTCCATTTAGCTACTTTGAAATCATTACCAATATAATTATTGGGTATTACTTCTTTAGTGACTTTCCTGATAATTGGACATTCTTAGGTTTGTCCATTATTATTATGAGTGGAATTTACATTTCAAAAAGAGAATATTATATTAAATCTAATTAATTAAGTGTTACTTCTTTACTAATACTTAATATTATACATAAATAATATATTATAAACAATTGAAATTATTGATTTAAATATAATATCATAAATTAATAAAATTATAGATAAAGTGTAATAATATTTAAGAAATAGTTAAATTATCGTTACTAAAATAGGCCTATAATAAAATAAAAGTAACATAAGTCTGCTTTTATATATTTGAAAAAGTGAGAATTGAAAAATTTAAATTTTTAGGAAATCAAATATAACATTTATAGCTAGGTTCAACCGTCATTTAGCATTGATATTAAATGCTTATTTCAATTAATAGGGCAGTTTTGTTAAAATTAGATTATTTATGGAGTAGAATAAGGGGGGGCTAAAAAAACCAGTAAAATCGTCTTTTTTACTCCTTCTATAATCGTTACTATTGTTGACAAGTAGAGCAATGCAGTATGAGAATATGCTGTTTAAACGTCCATAGGATGGTCTATTTTAGCTGAAAGTCGATTTGCAGTACAACTTGAAGGATGCATTACAGCAATTAGACAAAAATATGGCTAAATACCTAAAAAGTGTTTAATATCAGGGGTTTTTGACGTTTTTTGTGGTTAAAAGTACTATTTTATGAAGATATTTTCTGATCTCAATAAACGTCGTTTTTGTTGAATTCCACCTTTTCCAGAGTATCCGCCGAGACTTCCATCTGATCTGATCACTCGATGACAGGGTATTTTAGGTGGATAGGGGTTTTTACCCACTGCATTAGCAACAGCTCTGAATGCCTTAGGTTTTCCAATGGCTTTAGCAACTTCTAAGTAGGTCTTAACTTTGCCTTTGGGTATTTTCTTTAAGTAATTCCACACTTTTAGCTGAAACTTAGTTCCCTTTAAGTTCATAGAGTTCAAATCCAGTGTTATTAGCTATTTTATCGTATAATTTCTTTGCATTTTCATTGGAAGAGTGGGTGATCCAACGAATTCCATTCCAATTATTGGCCTTAGATAATGATTTTAGGTGATTAATGAGTTTCTGAGCAATTTTTTGACCCCTAAATTTTGCCTCTACGAACAAATCGTCTAAAAAACCAATATATTGGCCCTTAATTGGTCTTGGCATTGTTCTATAATGGGCAATTCCAACTATTTTACCTTCTAATTCAAAACAAATAGCATTCACATCATGAGCCTCATCATGAATCCAGCTCCAAACAGTGTCTAAAATCCCTGAGTCCATTGGGACTTTATAGAATTCGGCATAATCATTGTATAATTTAGCCCAATTTTCCTTATCTTTTTTTTCTAATTTCCTAATCATTTACTTTAATTTAATTATATAAAATACTGAATTAATTATGTTTTTCATCAATATTATAACATTCTGTCCAGTGCTTGTTTACTGTGTACCTGTAAAGTTTGTTATTTTTTTCTAAAATAAATCTAATATTGTAATCACCTGATCCAGTATATCCTAAAATTCTTGCATTTTTTATTGCATCTTCACATATATCGGAATTTATTTTTTTTGTTTCCTTGGCTGATAATGCTGAGGTATTAACTATTAATATTAATAAACGTAAATATTTTTTTCATATTTTTAATTTATTATATTGACTATTAAAATCACTTAATATATTACTAACGATAATTAATGGTTATCGATAGTAATTAATATGAATGACATAATAACAGACATAAAGGCTTTACAAGAAGAAACATTATTAAACCTTCAAAGTTCAAAAGCAAATAATACTGTAAGAGCTTACAAGTCGGATTTTATTGACTTTGGATTGTTCTGTGTTCAGAATGGATTTAAATCCCTGCCGTCAGAGCCTAAAATAGTTTCTTTATACTTAACTCATTTATCTGTTAAAAATGCTAAAATGAGCACTTTAAAACGTAGATTGGTTTCAATAGGTGTTATTCATAAACTTAAAGGGCATTATCTTGACACTAAACATCCATCAATTATTGAAAATATTATGGGTATAAAAAGAAGAAAAGGTAGTTATCAAAAAAGTAAAAAACCTTTATTAATCAGTAGTCTAAAAGCAATTATTAATGTTATAGATCATCAAAAGAAGGAAGAAATTAAGAAATTTAGAGATAGATCCATAATTCTAATAGGCTTTTCAGGTGGATTTAGAAGAAATGAGATAGTTTCATTAGACTATGATGACTTAGATTTTGTATCAGAAGGTCTTAAAATCAATCTTAGAAGGTCTAAAACAGACCAATTTGGCAAAGGGCTAACAAAAGCACTACCCTATTTTGATAATTCTCAATATTGTCCAGTGGTTTCATTAAAAAATTGGATAGAGATATCAAAAATAAGCTCAGGCCCAGTCTTCAGAAGATTTATTAAAGGGTCAAAGCTATCAGAAAACAGATTAACAGACCAAACGGTTGCCTTACTTATTAAAGAGTATTTACAGCTTGCTGGAATTGATAGTAAAAACTATTCGGGTCACAGCCTAAGATCAGGATTTGCTACTTCAGCAGCAGAATCTGGAGCAGAAGAAAGAAGCATAATGGCTATGACTGGGCATAAATCAACAGAAATGGTAAGACGATATATTAAGGAAGCAAATTTATTCAAAAACAACGCATTGAATAAACTAAAAATGTAGCTTTTACCTGTCTAAGCTTAAATACCTTAAAGTATCTTCGTAATTTCTGATATTCATAAATTCTTGATGATTATAATAATAATCTTTAAATTTTAAAGATTTCAAATTTTTTTTAGGCAAATTGAGAAGATGTTGATTTTTTTTTTTTCTAATTATGGCTACACCAAAATCGATTTTACAAGTAATAATATCTAAATTAATGTCTTTCCTTAATTCAACAATGGATTTCCAAACATCGCTATTCCAAGACGCTCGATATCTGGGAACCGCCTGATGAGCCAAGATTCTAGGAAGACAATCATGAACTAAAATAAATCCATCATTATTAAGAATTTTTAAAGAGTTCTTAATATCTTTAAGAACTTGTTTATAATAATAGAGGCCATCAATAAAAATTACATCATACATATCAATCGGATTGTTTAAGAAAAAATCATCACTAGTAGAGCGTATTGTTCCGCCACTAATTGGATCTACACCTACTTTATTTTTAATCTTAATTTTAGCAAATGATTGATTTTTATCACAACCAATTTCAAGATAATTTTTAAAATTGTATTTATCAATTATTATTTGAATTAAATTCTAGCGATAAATATCTTTAGGAAAACTAAAAGATAGTTTTTTAAAAAATCTTTCAATAAATAAAAAATGATATATTCTGAAAGTTAATAGCTTAAAAAAGTTAAGATTTTCCATAATTGTTTAAAAAATTAACTTATATAACATGGTTATGTATAAAAAAACTGATATTAATCTTAAAAAATTTTTTAAAGATTTTGTAAATTTAAAGATTAATAAATTAATTATAAACCTTTGTGAATAATCAATAAAATTTTTAGATATAATTAAAATCAAGCTAATTAATGAAATATTTTTTTGAAGGTAAATATATTCAGAAATTTTATGAATTAATGATAATTTATAATTTTGAAAAAATTTTTCTTTGATGAGGAATTTTCTAGATGAATTACTTTAGCCGAAGGAATCTCCATTATAGTTTTACCTTTTTTAATCACACGATCACATAAATCATTATCTTCAAAATACATAAAAAAGTCTTTATCAAATCCCCCTAATTCTATAAAGAAATCTCTTTTCATAAATAAACAGCATCCCACAAGAAAATCACAACACATATTATCTTCAGGAATATTATTTATGGAATTAGAAATTTTTCTACCTCTAATTTTTTTAACATAAGAAATTGAACCATTAGTTCTTCTTTTCATATAAGAATCATATAAAGATGGACCTAAAATACCAATGTCATTGTTATAATTCAAATAAGTTGAATAAAGTTTATTTATAAATTCTTCATTAAGAAGAATATCTGGATTTACGATTAAAATATAAGGAGTTTTCGAATTAACAACACCTAAATTATTAGCTTTTCCATAACCTAAATTTGAATCTGGTGTAATTGTTTTTATATCTTTAAAGTTATTTATAATAGCGTCAAATTTATTTGATTTTGAATTATTAATTATAATTGTTGGAAATTTTTTTATGATTTGTAAATTTTGAATAATCAAATTTTCACTTTTATAATTAACAATAACAATTGTAATATCTTTATATAAGCTCATATACTTTTAAATAATTTCAACCATAGTTTGGAAATAATATTTAAATTAAACTTCTTAGAATGATTATAAGAATTTCTAATTAATATATTCTTTTTATGTTTACTTAATGACAGTAAATAAAAAATTTTATCTTCCAGTTGATTAAAATTTTTTGCAATTATGCTATTATAATTCGAGATTGAATAATCTTTTAAAGCAGTTTTGTTAAATGTAATAACAGGTAAGCCGCAAGAGTTTGCTTCTAAAGCATTTAGACAAAAGGTTTCATCATATCCAAGACATATCATTGCCAATGAATTTAAATAAGTATTTTTAAGTTTCAGCTTAGAAACACGGCCATAAAAAAAAACGTTTCTTGATTTAAGAAAAATAAGTTTTGTTTTTGAAAATTTAACATTCACTCCAAAGATAAATAATTTTACAGAATTATCTTTCTGGTAAATTTTATTAACCCACATTTCAATTAATTCACTTAGCCCCCTATCTCTTTGTACCGACCATACAAATATTTTTTTTCTATTAAAATTCATCTTTTCTATTTTAAAATTATTTGAGAGAAAATTTGAAATTACGAATCTTTTTTTGAATAAAAAAAATCTACTAGTAACATTATTTAGATATTCACTAACAAAAACAACATGAGGTCTATAATAATTTATGGGGAAAAAACTTTTTTTTCTAATTGATTTTTCTATTTGTAATTTATTATGTAACCATAGTATTTTTTTTGTTTTTTTAAAATATGAATATAGTGATGTATCATTAGAGCTGATGATTGAGTCAAATGAGTATTTCTTTGAATTTTTCTTTAATTTTTCAATTGGGATATTTATAATTTTATTCCTAATAATAGTTTTTTTACAAATTGTTGCCAATGTAACATTAATTTTATTTTTACTTAAAGATTTAGCCAATTCTAAGTTTAAGGACTCTATACCTCCAAGCTTGTTTAAATTTTTGGACTCTAAACTAAATTTTGAAGGACAATGAAGTAATATTTTCATTTAGTTTAACATTTTATTATAAAATAATGTTAATTTAACTTTTAGTAAATCATAGTAATAATCAAAATTTCTAACTGGATTATTTAAAAAACCATTAAATTTAGTATCAGATCTTAAATAATGTTTTTTAAAGAATTTTATATTTATTCCCCATTTTCTTAAAAAAATTTTATTTCCTTTGTTCCCAGTATCAGTAATTGAAAAGAATTTTTTTTCCTTTTGACGTGTAACAACTGATCCAAAGTGATATACTCTCGACTTACTAACACCCTTAAAAATCCTAACACCTGAATTCCACAGTTTCATATTTAGATCTGGATCTGAACCAGTTCCAGGCGAATATTCAACACTAAAGCCACCCACTTTATTCCAAATGTCCTTATGAATGAGGTGTGGAGCCCATGTAGATCCTTGAAAATCATCGCAATCGAGACTCTCATAATTTTTCAATAATTTTAATTCATCAAAAGTCTTTACAGTTTCGCCAGCATAAAAATTGAGATGACCATTAAGTTTTGGATCACCATTAATCATTGTTCCTGATAAATAGAAAAGTTTAGTATCTAGTTTATTTACCTCATCAATTAAAAATTGATCCCAATTTGGACAAAAATACATATCATCATGTGCGTACAGTATTAAGTCATATTTGCTAATAGATGCAGCTTTATTGCAACCAATACAAATACCATCATTAATCTCAGAGTAAGAATATTTATAATTATTTTGTTTAATATAATCCAAAGTCCCATCTGTACCTTCATTTATATGTAAAATTACTTCATTTTTGAGTTTTGAGTTTTTTTTAATACTTTCAACGGCAAGTTTTAGATAATCTAAATTATTAAATGTAGGAATTATTATAGATATCATTCTTTACTTTATGTTATTTGGTACAAAGACAAGATCATCGTGAACCCAGTTAATCAATTTATAATCATGTTTTATCATAAAGTTATAAATATCTGAAGATATAATATTATCAATTTGATTTAGGTAAAATTCTTTAATTTTAGTATCTATAAATTCTATAATAACTAATTCTGGTTTGTATTTATTTAAGTCAAAACCATTTATAACACTTATCTCATGACCTTCTACATCGATGCTTAAATAGTTTATTTTTTTATCTTTAAAAGGACTATTTTCAATAATGTCATTTAGTGTGTGAGTTTTAATTTTTCTAATCTCTTTAGCCTTAACACCAGATTCTTTTGATAATGTGTTAATAGCCGATCTATTATGAAAAAAATATAAATCCGTTTCTTCATTCTTGTCTGAAATGGCTGTATTAATGTTAAAATCTTTTTTTCTAAAAAAATTAAATAAATCAATGCTATTAAAATCTAAATCAATATTTATTCCAGTCCACCCTCTTTTGTAAAGTCTATAAGTGTTATTATTTAAAAAAGGTTGATGGCATCCAATATCTATATATACACCATATTTTTTTTTCTTGAAAAAATCATCAGCAAGCATATCTACACCCCAATTAGAATAAAAAATTTTTTGTTTAAGGATTTTTTTAGTTTTTAAATATTGATAAATAAAATAAATCACTTTAAAAAAATTAAATCCAGGTTTATATAAAAACTTTTCTTTAAAATACTCTTCAATTTTCATTAAAAATTCTTAATTTTTTAATAAAATCTTTTAAAGGTAATCCTTTTATATCTTTACTTGATAAAGTAGGTTTTATTTTTGGCCACTTAATATTGATGTCAATATCATTCCATTTTAAAGTTAATTCAGATTTTGCATTTCTATAATTTGTACAATTGTAAGCAACTATGTTTTCATTATCTAGTGTGAGAAAACCATGAGCAAAACCCTCTGGTATATAAACACTTTTACAGTTTTTGTCGCTCAACACAATAGAGAAATATTGACCAAATGTTTTCGATTTAAACCTTAAATCAACCATGACATCAAATATTTTACCTTTTATAACAGACAAAAATTTTCCCTGTGGGTTTATTTTTTGAATATGCAATCCCCTCAAAACATTTTTTTTAGATTTAGATATAATTTGAAATTTAAACTTTTTCTTTATTAATTTTTCTAAGTATATTTCTCTTAAATACCCCCTTTTATCTTTATGTAATTCACCTTCGATTATAAGCAAATTATTAAATCTATTTTTTATAATTCTCATTTAATTTTTATTTTTCCCAAACAAAATTATTTTTACTTTTAAAATCTAGTGTTTTAGATAAGATAAAATCAGCAACGATAGTTGAATTTATATAATTTAAATAAAATTCTCTACCTTTTTTAGCGATTTTTTTTCTATCAACTTCATCTCTTTTATATTTATTTAGCTTATAACTTAAGTCATCAATATCTAGATAATCAATAAAACAATTTTTTGGTAAAAAGTCACTAAAAGCAATTTTCCTATTAATAAATGTTAGTAATCCATTACCAAAAAGTTGAGCTATTCTATCGCTACTATAGTATTTAGCTGGTAGGCCTCTACTTAAATTAAGACCCATTGATGAATTGGATAAAAGGTTTAAAAATTTATCCCCCCATATAGGCTGTACATTATTCATTCCGTATACGTCAAAGTTAATTTTTTTGTTTTTATCTATAAGCTTATTAATAAAAACTTCTCTATCATCATTCTTACCGACTTTAAGTGAACCTCGATGAACACCATGACTCATTGCAAAAAAAACATCATTTACACAATTTTTCTGGTAGTTTTTAAGTGTTTCGAAAGAAGCGTCACAAGGATTTGGAATATAAAAAGATTGATCTATTTTATTTTTTAAAATACTCGGGTCTGTAGTTAAAAATGTTGCATCAAGTAATTTTAATTTTTGACTAATTCTATCATTATTTTTAATAAAATCTGGTCCCATTTCACTTATTGGATCTAAAAACCATTGGCAAATTTTTAAATTTTTATTTGAATTTTTTAATATCTCTAATGTATTATTTTCGACTAAGTCTGCATGACCTAGAATTATACAATCTGCTTTGAAATTTTCATATGATTGAATTATGGAATTTTGTAAACTTTTTTTTCCACTAAAGTCATTAATAGTTTTACTTTTATTTACAATATCCCTATCACTTATGGCTAAAACATTATGACCCAATCTAACTAAGCCATTTTGTAATCTTTTACCTGTATTGTAATGAAGACGTCCATTAAACCGTTGATTAAAATTTGTTATATGAATAATCTTAAAAGTAATATTTTTTTTAATATTAAATAATTTTATTTCGTTATCACGTAAAAAAATATTTCTTAAATTGTCAATAATTGATGAAATATATTTATGTGTAAAAATAAAATTAGAGTAATTATTTTTTTGAATTTTTAATAATTTCTGTTTATCAAGTATAAGTTTATCAATGGCATTAAATATAGTATTGCTGTTAAGTTTTTTTAAAATTATAGCACTATCGGTGGTCTCTGGCAGCCCACCTCTGTTGCTAATTATTACAGCTGATCCTCTACTTGCTGCTTCCAAACTAGTTCTTCCAAAAGGTTCGTTCCATCTAGAGCATACTACTGATATGCTAACTTCTTTTAAGTTATTTAATATGTATTTATTATTTTTAAAACCTAATATTTTTAAATTCCTGTGATTAAAAGATAATTGTTCTCTTGGCTCATCTCCAAAAACTTTGGCTTTCCAGTCCGGGTATTTATTAAGAATTTTTATTATAGCTTGACCAAATAAATCGTAACCCTTTGCTTTATTTAGTTTTCCCACAAAGGAAATAATTTTTTTCTTATCTTTAAAATTAATTTTAGTTTTTGATGACGATTGATAGCAAACTGATGTTTTGTGTAATAAATTATTTTGATTTGATAATCCCACAAAAAAACGATTTTGTGACCACTTACTATTAAAAATAATTTTATCTACATTATTTATTAAATAGACACGATCATTTATTGTCTTAGAACCGCTCATGGTTAGAGGATCGTTATGAAAAAATAAAAATAATTTATTTATAAATTTTTTTCTAATTAATTTTATATAATTTGGTCTATTATGAACCTCAATAAGATCAGGATTTATTTTTCTTTGGGCATTTAGAAATGATTCAATATAGATTTTACTCGTACTTTGAAAAACTTTTTTATTTAATTCAAGATTAATATAATTTTTTGATAATCTTTTTTTAGATTCTGTGTTCCCAAAAATAATTATATCATTTTTGTAATCACTTACCCTAGTAATATCGTTTACAAATAATGAAACTGCACCAGCATATTGAGGTGAATAATTTTCTTTATAGGGCAATAAAATAGAAATTGTCATTTATTAGATTTTTCTAAAATTTCTCTTCTTAACAATTTGTTATTTTTAAGTTTATATTCAAATGACATCGCCTCGTTTTTACTTTTAAATTTTTTATTATATATTAACAACCATTTATAACCCTTGGTAGATTTGGCTCCTTTATTTGAATTGTGCTTTTCTAA
>Ga0208646_1001105_pt1 | contig 14000 bp, 15 predicted proteins | sample AntAceMetag02UK8_FD_184762 | JGI IMG/M metagenome (GOLD analysis project Ga0208646, IMG submission 184762) | Saline lake microbial communities from Ace Lake, Antarctica - Antarctic Ace Lake Metagenome 02UK8 (SPAdes) (version 2) | ecosystem: Environmental > Aquatic > Non-marine Saline and...
GGGTGCATCAATTGACGTTGTTTCAGGGAAAGTAGCTGACACCGTTGGTTTGGCAAAAAATCAGCACCCAATTCAAGGTGCCGTGTTAACGCTGGAACCCAGTGCATCCCTTGACTATGCACTACCAAGTTCACACCGTGCACTCCTCTACGTGCTCGAAGGTGAAGTTTCAATTGGTGGTCGCAAGGTGCGAGCTGGTCAGATCGCTTGGTCGGATCCAGTCAATGGGCCGGGCAGCAGTTTGCACGTTAAGGCAATTGCACGGGAGGAAACCTCTCGTGTTCTCACCTACAGCGGTACGCCTCTGCGCGAGCCGGTTGTCATGGGCGGACCAATTGTTATGAATTCACGTGCGGAAATTGATCGGGCAATGCAGGACTACCACTCTGGAAAATTCGGCCAAGTGCCCCGTCAACCACGACTCAAGCGCGCTTCCTCGAGTGCACGCACGATGTCGTCGACTCTGTCTTTGGCGTCACCGAAAAGCATCGCTGAGTTCTCATTGAAGAACAGCGGATTCTGCACACCGGCATAGCCCGACGCCATGGAACGCTTAAACACAATCACGTCATTGGCATTCCAGACGCGCAACACCGGCATGCCGGCAATCGGGCTTCCAGGATCAGTCTCAGCCGCAGGGTTCACTGTGTCATTCGCTCCGATAACGAGAACGACATCGGTGTCTGCGAAATCATCATTGATCTCGTCCAACTCGAGCACGATGTCGTAAGGCACCTTCGCCTCTGCGAGGAGGACATTCATGTGGCCAGGCAGGCGACCGGCAACCGGATGAATGCCGAAGCGCACCGTGGTGCCGTTCTCGCGGAGTTTGCGGGTGAGTTCGGCAACGCCGTATTGCGCTTGAGCAACGGCCATGCCATAACCCGGCGTAATAATCACTGACTTCGCGTTTCGCAACAGCTCTGCAGTCTCGACCGCGGTCACCTCACGGTGGTCGCCGTAGTCCTTGTCTTCACTTGGCCCAGCTTCAATGCCAAAACCACCGGCAATCACCGAGATGAACGAGCGGTTCATTGCCCGGCACATGATGTAGGACAGGTAAGCGCCCGAGGAGCCCACAAGTGCACCGGTAACGATCAGCAAATCATTCCCGAGGAGGAAGCCGGCGGACGCCGCGGCCCAGCCGGAGTAGCTATTGAGCATTGACACAACTACGGGCATGTCACCGCCACCAATGGAGGCAACCAGGTGCCAGCCAAGGGCCAAGGCAATAATCGTCACCACGACCAGCAGCCATAGCGCCGGGTCAATAACGAACCACACGGTGAGGGCAAAGAAGACAACGAGTGCGCCGATGTTCAGCACGTTCTTGCCAGGCAGCACGAGTGGATTTGACTTCAACCGGCCCGACAACTTGCCGTACGCGACGATTGAGCCCGTGAAGGTCACTGCGCCAATAAAGACGCCAACAAAAACCTCAACGCTGTGGATTCCCAGGGTGCCTTCGGCCGTAAGCAGGGCAATTTCCTCCGGACTTCCGCCACCCTCGATGAGCAAATAGCCGTTCCAACCCACCAGCACTGCCGCCAAGCCGACAAAGGAGTGCAGAAGTGCGATGAGCTCAGGCATGCCCGTCATGGCGACGACTCGTGCCCGCCACAGACCAATAGCAGCACCAAGAACCATTGCCACACCGATCAAGATCAGGCCGAGGGATTCGATATTGCGATCGATTGCCAGGACGATTGTGGCGACGAGCGCCACTGACATTCCCGCTATGCCATAGGTATTACCCGCCTTGGCGGTCTCATGCTTGGACAAGCCGGCAAGGGCGAGGATGAAAAGCAATGCGGCAACTAGGAAGGCCGCCTGTGCGAGGGATTCGATAGTCATGTGATCAGCTCCGCGAGAACATCGAGAGCATTCGGCGTGTCACGGCAAAGCCGCCGAACACGTTAATGCTGGCCAGTAGGACTGCGACGAAGGCTAAGACCGTAATCACGGTGTTGCTGTGACCGATCTGAAGGAGCGCGCCGACGACGATGATGCCTGAGATCGCGTTGGTAACTGACATCAGCGGCGTGTGCAATGCGTGATGCACGCTGCCGATCACGTAGTACCCGATCACGATTGCCAAGACGAAAACCGTGAGGTGCACGCGAAAAGAAGGGGGCGACGCTGCAACCAAAAGCAGCAAGAGCGCGGCACCAATGCCAACGTAAGTGAATCGACGCGCGGTGGTCATCGGGGCCTTGGCCGGCGGCGCTTCGACGACCGCTTGCTCCGCCGCTGCCTGAGTAGGTGCTGCAGACACCTGCACTGCGGGCGGCGGCCAAGTGACCTCACCATCGCGGGAGACCGTTATACCGCGTTGCACGACGTCATCCCAGTCGATGACAAGTACGCCGTCTTTACCCGGCGTCATGAGCTTCATGAGATTGACGAGGTTGGTACTGAAGAGCTGCGAGGCCTGCGCTGCGAGGCGGCCCGGCAGATCCGTGTAGCCAATGATCGTGACTCCGTTGGCCGTGACCACGACCTCACCCGCCACGGTGCCCTCAACGTTGCCACCATTAGCAGCAGCCATATCAACGATCACGCTGCCGCGCTTCATGCTCGCGACCATCTCGGCGGTAATCAGGATCGGAGCAGCACGCCCAGGAATCAATGCCGTGGTGATGAGGATGTCGATTTCCGGCGCCCACTTGGCGTAAAGGGCTGCGGCGCGCGCGTTATAGTCGTCAGACATTTCTTTGGCGTATCCGGTTGATGAGACTTCGACGTCGGCGGCGGCAACTTCCAGGTACTGGCCACCAAGGGACACCACCTGGTCGGCCACCTCGGGGCGCGGATCGGTGGCGTAAACGATTGCGCCCATACCGCCGGCAGTTCCGATTGCAGCCAGGCCCGCCACACCCACACCGGCCACGAGCACCTTGGCGGGAGGCACCTTGCCGGCAGCAGTAATCTGCCCGGTGAAGAACCGACCGAAGGCATTTGCGGCCTCGATCACCGCGCGGTAGCCCGCGATATTTGCCATTGAGCTCAAAACATCCAGTGACTGGGCGCGCGAGATACGTGGGACGGCATCCATGGCAAGTGCTGTAATACCTCGACGCGCCAGATCCGCGACTAGGTCTGGGTTGAGTGCTGGGCTGACCAGCGAGATCACGGTCGTGCCCTCCCGGAGTCGATCAAGTTGCGCAACCGACGGCGCGTTAATTCCGAAGACGATGTCTGCGGCGGCGGCATCTCCGATCGATGCACCCGCGGCGACGTACGAATCATCAGAGAATGATGATTCGGCGCCGGCACCTGACTCGATCACGACGCCGTACCCAAGCTCAATCAGCTTCTCGACGGTAGTTGGCGTGGCTGCAACCCGGGTCTCCCCGGGAATTGCCTCGTGCAGGACTCCGATGATCACTGATCACTCCCAATATATAAGCGTTGTGAACTGCACGGCACAGTTCAACGGATGAATATAGTGGGCATCACCGTAGTGCACCCACCGAACGGAATGTGTGAAACTTGAGTGATCAGAATCACTTATCCGACCGGAACTTCAGGCTGGAAACCTCTGGCACAACTGGACCTACCGGCACATTCGGAAAGTCAGGCAGCAGTGCCTGTCCACGGCTTGATACGCCGGAGCTCATCAGCCATCTGCGACTGAGCAACCTCGGTGTCGTGGGCGGCCTGGGCACGGAGCCAGTACCCATCAGATAGGCCGAAGAAACGGCAAAGTCGCAGGTCCGTGTCTGCGGTGACGGTGCGCTTGCCATTGACGATATCGCCGATGCGCTGTGCGGGGACTCCGATCTCCTTCGCGAGCCGGTAACGGGAAAGCCCCATGGGTACCAGAAACTCCTCCCACAGCAACTCGCCCGGCGTCACCGGGTCCAGTAGTGCCGCCTTGCCTTTGCTGGCCATCCTTATCTCCCTTCCGCCAACTAGTGGTAGTCGACGATCTCTACATCGACCGGTCCAATTGCAGACCAGGTGAAGCAAAGGCGCCATTGATCATTGACCCGGATGCTCTTCTGACCCTTGCGGGAGCCCTTGAGCGCCTCCAGCCGGTTACCCGGTGGAACCCGAAGGTCCTCCAAGGAACTAGCAATCTCAAGTTGCCGAAGCTTGCGCCGCGCCACCTTTTCGATCGACACGAACCGCCGAACCCTTCGACCGCCAGCAAGTACCTCAGTGTCTCGGTCTGCAAATGACACGATCACCGACTAATAGTAACGCGTTGCATTAATAACGTCAAGCATGGTTATTCATGAGTTACCCCACGCCAAGCCAGGTAGCGCACCAGCATGATCGGCGGCGTCAACGACCATCATGCCGACAGATCCGCCGCTCGTGGCGGTGTCCTCCGGGCCGGGATCTCGAGATCGACACCACCTTGATCACTTAATCTGTCCAGCAGCGTGACCAGCATCCCGGGACTTTCACTGGGCTCAGTCACGTTCCCAACCAGTATCTCGCGAATCTCAGCGGCCATCTGTCACCCCCAATCTGCTATCAATAAAAACTATCATTGTTCCCGTGAAACTACTTCGAGTTTGGTGTTTCACGACTTGATTAACCCCTGTCCGATGTGACCCTAAACCCATAACCATGTCGAAATAGCGACGCATACTCGACTACCAGCTCGTAGTCGCACCTGTATAAATGAGACTGAAAGCAATCCGAAATCGGTTAATAAAGGTTTACTGACACGAGGAAGTGAGACGATTTTGGGCGATGGTCTCTTCACTCGTAATGCGCAAAACCTCGGCATGGCAGCAAGCTTCAGAGAATGCCAGCCTTTTGGGCGGCTGCGGCCACCGCAGTTCTAGAACTGACCCTGAGTTTGGTAAATGATCTCGTCAGGTGCGCCTTGACAGTTGCATGCGTGATCACCCACCACCGCTGGGGACGTCACCGAATGAAACCGAAGGCAATCCCCCGCACTTACTTTCACGCTTCGGGTTATTACCGGGCTATTAGCGCTCGAAAATATCTGTTTTGTTTAGAGCCGCCTCGGAGATTCGAACTCCGGACCTACGCATTGCGAGTATTTGCCAGATGTCCATAGTGTGCCCTGGTTGTCAAAAACTGAATTTGCTAAAAAGTTAGTAAAAAAGTTAAATAATTTAGCACAAATAGGTTGATGGTTTTGACTAATTCGTGCGGCATAGTCCTTGAAATGTTAATGAAGCTACCAAAGCGATGACCTCTTCCGGAACCGACTCGACCCTAATAGGTGAATCAATCTGATGAGGTGCAGGTGCGCCAATGTGCACTTGAGTTACAGAAACGCCTCAACACCGATTTACCGAATGCAGATCTTGAAAGTGAAGTACTCGATCTCATTGATGCCTTCCGTAATGACCCTTACTTGTGGAAGTAATGCTTTACCGATTGATTCTCATTGGATCATCAAGTGCGATGGTGACCGGTTGCAAGGTTGCAGGGCCCGGAGCCGTGTAGGCAACACCTTCAGTAGGTGACTGGCCGGGCCCTCCTGGGGTGTAGAAAGCTGAGTAACCGCCATCAAGGCTGGGAATCTCAAGCCCGGTGATACTCCTGGCGGCTCCTTCTTCCCCTGCCAAAATAATATCGAGGTAGTTGTCTCGATCCTCGGAGTAGCAATCATCGAAGAGGATTTGATCTGTTTGCGACTCGGCTTTCCCAAGATCAGAAATTCCAATGACGGTCAGGCTGCCACCGGCCACCACAAATGGCGTGTTGGTTTTGTCGATGATCACGTCGCTGCCGTCTGGTCCGGTGGCGTGAATACGAAAGAACGTAGTGAAATTTATGGGCAGGACTCCACGCAGGCCATCGGGTGAGAACCCTCCTGTTGTCAGCATGCGTAATCGAAAGTCTCCTTCCGTACCGAAAAGGGTGCGTTCGTCATTGGGCATATTGGCCTCGCCATTTTTGTCGACTGGACCTTCGCCTTTGGGAACGTCGTCAATTCGGTTCAGCTTTGCACCAACGAGAGTCGGTCCACTCGCGTAGGAAGTTTTATCTGTTTCGAAGGAAAGTGACGTCGCCGAAACGTCACCATCAGGGCCAGCGAGCATGAGCTCGGTGCCATCGGAAGCCGGGATGATGTCGAGCCGCACGGGGAATCGTGCGGATGCTTCAGTAGGTAGTTCCCGGTTTCCAAGTTCGGTAAACATAACAACCGTATTGCGTTCGTTGTATTCGAAATTTGGCGTCATGGTGATCGCCGTTGCGGTGACCACTTCACCGGTATTGAGGGTGAACCGGAATTGCGATGGGCGCAGCGAATCCGTCCGCACAGGCCAGCTGAACACAACCGGTGTTCCATCCACGTACTGGGTATTTGCGTCCTCATCAATAAGGGCGATCTTGGGAAAACTCGACTCCAGAACCAAACTGCTGCGATCAGCGTCGGTAGGTCCGCCATCCTTTGCGCATTCAAGTGTGGAATCCCACGCGCCGCCAGCATCGATCGTTGTTTGCTGATCATCAGCTTCTGAGCCGATGATGCCGTCGAATCCAAAAACGGCGGAAAGAATTCGTGGCTCACTGTCCCAGTAATCGGCGTCGATCAGCTTTCCGTCATACATCGCAGCTTTGCTGTCAGCTACCTGGGAGCGAACTACCAACAGCAAGATAAGACCTAAAATGACGACGATGAGCAAGATCGAACCACCGATTAACCACCATCGTTTGTGGTTGCTCTTGTTGGCCACGTGTGAAGACAAAGTGGCCGCCTTTGATTGCTGTGCGCGACACGACCGTGCCCTGGCCAGATCTTAGACCCTGTGGCCACTATGTGATTCAAACATCCGCACTATGTTGCATGTTGCGCAACATGATACAATTCATATGTGATCAAGTCCTTTCGGCACAAAGGCTTGCGCACGCTGTTTGAGACAGGAAAAGCAATGGGAGTTCAGTCAGGCCATGCACGCAAGTTGCGCATGCAAATGGCCGCACTCGATACGGCTCAGGCGATTGAGGACATCGATCTCCCTGGCTTTCAACTTCACGGGTTGAAAGGCGACCGGGCGGGCCAATGGTCTATCTCGGTGAATGGTAATTGGCGGGTGACGTTCGAATTTCGTGACGGGAATGCGTACGTCCTAGATTATGAGGACTATCACTAATGGCAGATATCAAGCCCATGCATAACCCACCACACCCCGGCGAGTTCATTGCGCAGGTGTACCTGGAGCCTTTCGGTGTGAGTGGCCGTGAGCTCGCCCAGCAGTTGGACGTCTCCGCTTCCACCCTGAGCCGAGTGCTGAATGGGACAAGTCGAGTATCACCAGAGATGGCCCTTCGGCTGTCCAAGGCACTTGGGCGAACCCCCGAGAGCTGGCTTGCAATGCAAGACGCACATGATCTTTGGCAGGCCCGTAAGCATCTAGACCTCCGCCGAGTTAATAGATTGAAACTGGCATCCGAGTAGAAGTGATTTTTATGGCTGCGAGATGACTGTGATCTGGTATCTGACGACTCAGTGGCCCCTGTCCCGCGACAGCGTTAACGCTTCCGGCATATCGCATAAACGTGTCATGGTCGAGGCGGTATTCGCAGGTCAATCCCACGGGCAGAAGCTCGCCAGCATGGTATTTCCACCGACTAGGTCGGCACGCTTGTTAAAGCTGGCGCGAGGCCGCTTTTGCATGGGCGCGCAGTTCAACGACAGGAATCCCGCGACCGCGGCCGGGCGAGCGTCTCCGTATAGCAGCCCTCGATGTTTGTCGCGCAATAGAGCACCCCGCCACCAGCCACGTCATACCTTGTTGCACGTGGCTTTCGACTCCTTCATGTTCTGCTACAAATAGGCGCACTGACTCCCATCGGACACCAGCCGAGCAGATCTGAATCCACCTGTAACTTGAATAAAAGCACCCCTCACGCACGTAAATGTGGATGAGTCTCATCCCAAGACGGCGCCGATACTTCGCCTTTCAATCAACGATGAGTATGCGCAATCACTCACGTAGTCGGCCATGATCCAGGTGACCGATACCCGCAAGGGGGCGAACTTCTTCTCGCGGTCCCGCCTGTCGGGGGCGTCAAGTCTCGTGATCGCAGAAGAGGCGTTGAAGACGATTTAGCGATCGCCGTTCTGGACCGCAGGTCGTCACGAGTGGTCGTTATGAGCGTCAACGAGTTCGCCGATCCACTGGTTCAGCTCGGCGATCGCGTTATCCAGGGTGACAGTGAGGCCCGCATCGCTGGCGGCGCGGACGTAGTCGTCCAGCCAGTGCGGGTGCGCCTGCACGACGGGCGGTCATTGACCGCGTGCGGCGGATCGTGCGGATCGGTGCAGGCGTGGAACTTCTGGGCGATCTGAAAGCGCAAGGCGATGCCGACAAGGGTGTTGGGGCTGGGCAGCCCGAAGTGGGACAGCGACGGCGTCGCGAACCGATACGGGTAATCACCGATACCGGCTTCATCTGGGGAGATCTCAACTTTGATGCTGCGCCACACCACGCCACGCAAAGCGACCTTCACGTCGAACCGGCGAGGCCGGAGGACCCGCGTCGGCGTCCGCATCACTTCTGGCTCAGTGCGCGACAAGGTCAATGGGCCCCACGGCTCGCGCAATGATCGATCGAGCGCGTCGAGAAACGCGTCGATGTCGCCGCGGACGATGCCATCGACGTCCTTCGTTGACCGGCCGGCCCAGTCAAGGCGGTGCTGCAAGTACGTGCCGCCTTTGAGTAGAAATCGGGGCGCCTCAGAATCGTCGACCGCCCGCTGCAACGCAGCGACCACCACGGTCGAGGCGACGAGCCAGCCGAGTCGGCCATGGTCGACGCCAACGCTCTCTTGTGCCTGCATGATCCACGCGTCCAAGGTCCGCGCCGAGTTCGGCTCCTTCCCCCGATCGGGCAATGCGTCCAGCCGCTGGAGCGGACCCGACCCTTCATCCGTGCTCACTGCGTGCCTCCAGTCGCATCGTCAATGCGCCCGCCTCTTCCGCGAGAAGCGCGCCATTGCGCGCGCCCTGGTCGATTGCCTGCCGGATTAGGTAGGTCGGGGTACCCCATTGGATGCACTGAACGATCGCCGTCGGCAACGTCACCGTCGCTATCTGCTCCCACCACCCCAACTGATCCGCAGCGAGTTCCTGGCGATGAACGCAATAAGCCTCCCCGCCCGCCCGACGGATACGTCGACCGACGGGCACCGTCACGTGAATTCGATTCGGTAGCAGATCAGTCACCCCATGAACCTCAAGCGCAGTCTCATGGCTCAGGCACGCTCCCGCAGTTCCCGTCCACAGAACAGCCAACTGATACGGATCCTGAGCAGACGTGGGGAACGTCGGGAATCGATACACCCCATGCCCGACCCTTTCGACCTCCCCGCGGGCAACGAGATGATCAACGGACTTACGCGTCACCCCCGCACCCAGGGCGTCGGAAGCCGTGAAGAGCCCGTGCTGACCCGCTGCTAGGTCCCAGAGGACAGATCGAGCCATCATGAGAGTCAATATACACCCGATATTGGGGGTGAATTGACGGTCTGGTGTTTTACCCCGACGCTATTTCAACAGCTGGGTTTCCCTCACCAAATCCAGGAATGGCGCGATGAGTTCTCGTTCAATGTTTCGGTTCGCGGCCGGATGACCCCGCACTTACTTTCATGCTTCGGGTTATTACCGGGTTATTAATGCTCGAAAATGTCTGTTTTGTTTGGAGCCGCCTCGGGGATTTGAACTCCGTACCCACGGATTACGAGAGGGTCGATTCTCTGTTCGTGCGTTCAAAATCCTCAGTTGTGCTCGTCGGTACCTTTAAGGATTTTGATTTAATTGGCTCGAGTCCGCGCTAAAACCGTGCTACACATCCCACTGCACTTCATGCAGAAGTGTTAACGACCATTGGCCCTGATGTCTCTCATTCGGGGTCACGAATCAGATCGATTTCCCAAAGTCTCACACTTCTTTGGTTACGCGATGATGCTGACCCCGACCCTCGTAGCCGGATATGCAAATTCCATGTTCCGGATCATGTGATGGATCCATAGCGATATGCGATCAGCCGACTGTGAGTTGCTCGTTCCCGAAGGTTGCGACAAGACCTAGCTGGCCGCCGAGGGCCTGAACGTAGCGGTCTAGGACGTCCAGGCCGGAAAGGTCGCCGTGCTCGATCTGGGAGATCCGACCGGTGCTGACACCCATCACATCTGCGACCTGACGCTGGGTCAGTCCCTTGCGCCGGCGAACTTCGGCAAGGCTGTGGGCGCGCACGCGCGCGATCATTCGCCCGGCTTGCTCGGCCACCACCTCCGGTCCGGCCGCCTGCACATGTTTGCCCCGTACGTCGGACCACTTTTTTGTACTCATCCTTCGTTCTCCTCATCAGTTGTTCGTTCGCGCAGATACTCCTCGTACAACCGCTCCGCCTTCGGGATAGCGGTGCGGTACCACCGGGTCCAGTTCCCAGACTTGTCGCCACCGACCAGCAAGATCGCGCTACGCCACGGGTCGAAAATGAACAACACCCTGATCTCAGTGCTACCAGAAGACCCTGGACGCAACTCCTTCATGCTGTGGAGCCGAGACCCCTTGACCCGATCGACCAGAACATCAATCCCAGCAACCACCTGCGCGTACGACTCAGGTTCTGAGACAGCCAATTCGTGCAACCAGTCATCGACTTCGTCAGTTGAATACAGGTCCCAGGTAAATACAGGTCCCAGGCCAATAGACACCTCCTACGCGAAGTTTAGCATTCACTAAACCTTCTTCGCCCCCGGCTCTCCCCTGAAAATACGGACGTGCCCTCCCGCCGGACGACCCCAGCACGACCATGAATCACCTCCGGCGCAGAGCGACGGGCAAAGGAAGTCCATACGTTATTCAGAGAGATCCGAAATTTGCAGCCTTGGCAAAAACATTTTGTTGGAGCCGCCTCGGAGATTCGAACTCCGGACCTACGCATTACGAGTGAACTCTTTGGCTGAGGAAGATACATAAATGAACAAGATTGGTGAGGGATCCTGTTACCCACTGGCACTTTGTGAAACATTGAATGTCACCAAGAATGTTCGCAAAATGTTCGCATCCGACAAGTCAAGGAGCGAGACCAAGGCTTCGTGTCTGCGATTTTCAAGCCTTCACAGGCAATCCGGTGTATTCGCAGTTGAAAAAGTTCTTTTTTACTGCGCGATGAACAAGTCGCTCAAAATCGCTGGACTGGGATGGGTTTAGCCAAGCGTACGCGGATATCAATTTCATTTATCTCCAGTGCATCGATGAAGATGCTGGTGGGTCCGAGGTTGTTGGGAATCGGTGTGTTGGTGGGGTTTGTGGCGTGACGGGCGAGCGGGCTGTCGCTTTTAGCGATTTGAGTGGTCCCTTTTTGCGTTTCGGTGCGGATTCGGGCAGTGAAGTACTTCTGCCCGTCTGTAGTTGTTGCTACCCGTGGGTTACGCATGTTCGCAATAATCGTGCTGCGTGATTCACCGTTTTGGGTAACGATCGCAATATTAGGTGGATCGCTGCGGAAACTGTTTTTGCCTTTCACATCCCACAACCCCGCAAGATTCTCAAAAGTCATCGAGTCCGAATCACGCACTGGACGATCAGTGAACCACATCACTTCCTCACATTCGGTGGCACTCGTGCACGTCAGAGGCATAACAAAGTCATAGATGCGCTGGGAGCCATTCACCGCAGTCATGAACGCTTGCCGACCATCAAAGGCAAAGAGCACACTGACTTTCTGCGGCTTCTCATCTTTTTCAGCCGCCAACACTGGCCCCGATGCCACAGTTAACCCGCCCGCCACCATCACTAGTGACGCGGCAAATGCAACTATGGACTTACCAGAAACAACAGACATTAAAAACTCCCTGTGAGACGACTGAGAAAACATTTACGGCTACTAACGGTAACCACAACTTATTAGAGAGCTGCACGGGCACAAATAGTTCCACTCTCGACAAAAAACTTTGTAATTCTTTCATGCAACCACACAAGACTCCGCGCACAATTGTGCGGGCACGGGGTGCATATCGACTGAAAACAAGCCAGAAATGGCATGACCCCTTGCAGCGAGTCCGGGTTATTTGAGAGTCTTAGTTCACCCGTTGTGGGTGGAAAGGCTCGGTTGTTATGGCAAGTCGGAAACATCATTCGCCGGAAGACATCGTTCGGCTTTTGCAACGCATCAATGAGCTCCTTGGTAACGGTTCAACTATTGAACTTGCCTGCCGGGGAGTGGGCGTAAGCACCGCCTCGTATTACAAATGGCGACAACGCTACGAAGGCATGAGTATTGACGACGCGAAGGAGCTTAAAGAGCTCCGGACGGAGAACAGCAAACTCAAACGACTGGTCGCTGAAGCTGAACTTGAGAAAATGATGCTGAGGGAGATTGCTAAGGGAAAATTCTAAGCCCAACAGGTAAACGCCGGGCTGTTCTGCTGCTCCAAGACACTTTTGGGGCTTCAGAACGGTTCGCGTGCAAAGTTGTTGGGCTCCCCAGATCAACCCAGCGCAGACCACTTACATGTGAAACACCGACTGATCCTGACCGGTGGCTACGCACGCATTTATGCGCGTGGGCAGGTGTGCCGCGTAATGCTCGTAAAGGTTACCGGCGAGCGTGGGCTGACCTGCGCGCTGACGGGCACGTGGTCAATCGTAAGAAAGTGCAACGATTGTGGCGTGAAGAAGGGCTTCGTGTTGCGCGTAAACCCCGGCGTAAACGAGGCGGAGTTAGTACGTGCCCAATTACTGATGCTGATGCACCAAACATCGTCTGGGCGATTGATTTTCAATTCGATTCCCTCCGATGCGGAACACCAGTCAAGCTTGCATCGATGGTGGATGAACACACCCGCGAATCCCTACTCGACATCACCGACCGTTCCATTACGAGCGAGAAAGTCATTGAATACTTGAAAAAAATCATTGCCGAACGCGGAGCACCCCTGGTGCTGCGTTGTGACAACGGACCCGAATTCATTGCCATCGCCTTAGGAGAATTTGCAGAAAACATACTCGGTATTCACTACATTCCACCCGGTCAACCCTGGCGTAACGGGTACGTTGAATCCTTCAACAGTCGCGTACGCGACGAATGCCTGAACATGAATTCCTTCGACCACATTTACGAAGCCCGCGCAATCATCACCGACTGGAAACAGGACTACAACACCTACCACCGGCACTCACGTCTGGGCTATTTAACCCCGAACGAGTACGCTCAGGAATGTAAGTGCATTCACAAATCAAAAACTCTCAACTAGCCCGGACCGAGTAATGGGGTCCTCCCAGAAACGTGGAGCCGCCTCGGAGATTCGAACTCCGGACCTACGCATTACGAGTGAAATCTTTGGCTGAGGAAGATACATAAATGAACAAGATTGGTGAGGGATCCTGTTACCCGCTGGCACTTCGTGAAACATTGAATGTCACCAAGAATGTTCGCAAAATGTTCGCATCCGACAAGTCAAGGAGCGAGACCAAGGCTTCGTGTCAGCGATCTTAAAGCCCCCAAATCAATGGACTCAGCCCTCGACGCTTAGCTTTTAACTATTCCCTTTGGACGGCGAGTTGGGACGCTCCAATTCTTGCTTCGTGGCTATCCCATATGGCGTAAAATACTTGACTTCTACGCTTAGGGGGTTCACGCAGTTTCTCCGGTTTGGCAATTGACGCGGTATCGCGTGCGGCCGGTGCCGTGATCTACGAAGTGCACCGTCAATTCCGTGACCACCCAGGAATTATGAGAGGAACCGAAAAGCCCGAAAGCATGCTTTCCGCGTCAATGAAGATGCTGGTGGGTCCGAGGATGTTGGGGATGGGTGTACTGGTGGGGTTTGTGGCGTGACGGGCGAGCGGGCTGTCGCTTTTAGCGATTTGAGTGGTCCCTTTTTGCGTTTCGGTGCGCACCCGGGCAGTGAAGTACTTCTGCCCGTCTGTAGTTGTTGCTATCCGCGGGTTACGCATGTCCGCGATAATCGTGCTGCGTGATTCGCGGTTTTGGGTAACGATCGCAATATTTGGTGGGTCGGAAGCGAAACTGTTTTTGCCTTTCACATCC
>Ga0208646_1001106_pt1 | contig 13992 bp, 15 predicted proteins | sample AntAceMetag02UK8_FD_184762 | JGI IMG/M metagenome (GOLD analysis project Ga0208646, IMG submission 184762) | Saline lake microbial communities from Ace Lake, Antarctica - Antarctic Ace Lake Metagenome 02UK8 (SPAdes) (version 2) | ecosystem: Environmental > Aquatic > Non-marine Saline and...
GGAATTTTGGGGATGGCACTTGCAATAGTGGTTACTCTTCTTTCTGTTAAAGATTTAAATATATTATTTAGCAACGCAGGGTACATTTTAGTACCACTTGTGATTGGTGGTTTAATCGGAGCTTTGATTGCTGCAAGAATAGCTATGACTTCGATGCCTCAATTGGTTGCAGGTTTTCATAGTCTTGTAGGATTAAGCGCTGTTTTAATTGCTGTCTCTGCATTTTACAATCCAGATTCATTTAAAATAGGAACTTTTGGAAATATTAAATTTGCTTCCATCATTGAGATGTCCATTGGAGTCTCGATTGGTGCTATAACTTTTTCAGGTTCCTGTATTGCATTTTTGAAATTACAAGGATTGATGTCTGGATCTCCTATTACTTTTAAAGGTCAGCATTTAATCAATTTTTTAATTGGAATTACCATTATTATCTTAATTGGTTATTTGACAATCCATCAATCTGAAAATGTATTTTGGATTGTAACTGCACTTTCTATTTTGGTAGGTTTCCTAATCATTATCCCTATTGGCGGAGCAGACATGCCGGTTGTTGTTTCCATGTTAAATTCTTATTCAGGCTGGGCTGCTGCAGGAATTGGTTTTACTTTAGAAAATACTGCTTTAATTATCACAGGTGCTTTAGTGGGTTCATCAGGAGCAATTCTTTCTTATATTATGTGCAAAGGTATGAATAGATCTTTGTTCAATGTAATTTTGGGAGGATTTGGATCTGAGGGTGGTTCTACTTCTTCATCTAAAAACAATCCAAGCAAACCGGTTAAACAAGCGGGTGCAGAGGATGCCGCTTTTTTAATGAAGAATGCATCATCGGTTATTATTGTTCCAGGTTATGGAATGGCAGTAGCTCAAGCCCAACATGCACTTAAGGAAATGGGAGATAAATTAAAAGCAAATGGAGTAAAAGTTTCTTACGCCATTCATCCTGTTGCAGGAAGAATGCCTGGTCACATGAATGTGTTATTAGCGGAAGCCAATGTACCATACGATGATGTCTTTGAATTAGAAAATATAAATAATGATTTTTCTAATACAGATGTAAGTTTTGTCATTGGTGCAAACGATGTAACGAACCCAGCTGCAAAAACTGACAAAGCAAGTCCTATCTACGGAATGCCAATTCTGGATGTGGAAAAATCAAAATCAGTTCTATTTGTAAAAAGAAGTTTATCATTCGGTTATGCTGGGGTTGATAATGAGCTATTTTATAGAGACAATACTTTAATGCTATTTTCTGATGCTAAAAAAATGGTAGAAGAAATTTCTAAAGCTTTAGATTAATTTTGGGCGTGTAGTTCAGTGGTAGAATGCTGCGTTGACATCGTAGAGGTAGCAAGTTCGATCCTTGCCACGCCCACCAAAAAAAATTTTAAACAAATAGAAACACTTTTCAATTTTAGAAATTTTCAATAAAAGAGGCTACTAAATGCATATTTTTTGCTATTATAATAAAAGCATAAATAATTTGTTTTTAAAAACCAAAACTTTAATGTATGTGTAAAAATCAATTAAAAATTTTCCTCAATTATTAAATTTTTTTACAAAAAGTGAACAAAAAAAATATCATCTATGATTTTCAAATTTTTTTAAAACCAAAATTTGGACAACCCTCGCGGTATTTCTTGGAGTTAGGAAAAAAAATTTGCGATTTCAATTTAAATGTTAATTTCTATTCTCCATTACACATAAATAGATATCTTAAAAATTCAAATTTAAATTCATCAAATTTTTTTTTAATAATTTTTTAAAAAAAATTAATCAAAACCTCACTATCTCACAAATACAGAAGAATGACTATTCAATCATACACCCAACTTATTGCGATATTGATTATTTAAAGAACACAAAATTGAAAAAAGTTATAACAATTTTTGATTTAATACACGAGCAATTTTATGAAAGAGGTAAAATTGACAAATTTAAAGATAATAAAAAAGACGCCATTAAAAATGCTGACTTTTTTATATGTATTTCAAAAAATACACAAAAAGATTTAATTAATATTTATAATGTTAAAGAAGAAAAAACAAAAGTAATTTATTTATCATCATCTAATTTACCAAAAAAACATATTTTTAAAAAAAAACCAAACCTTATATTTCGTATGTCGGAAATAGATCTGGATACAAAAATTTTAATATTATTTTAAAAGCTTTTGAATCATCAAATGACTTAATTTTTTTTTTATACTTTGTTGTTTTGGAGGGGGGGGAATTCACAAAAGAAGAAAAATTAAATTTCTACAATAGAAATTTAAATGAAAATAACTTATGTTATATTGGTAACAATGAGGATTTTTTAGCATCAGCTTACAAACAGGCAGCTTGTTTAATTTATTCATCTTTGTATGAAGGTTTTGGGTTGCCTATTCTTGAAGCAATGAAATATGGATGTCTTGTTATATGTAGTAAAGTTGCATCAATTTCAGAAGTAGGAGGTGATGCAGTGCATTATTTTGATGCAAATAGTCATGATTTTTTAATAGAATCAATGATGGCGTTTTGTATAATCAAAGTTATAAAGAAAAATTAATATCAAAAGGAAACTTGAGGGTAAAGCTATTCTCTTGGGACCAATGTGCCAAAGAAACATTGGAAGTTTATAAAAATTTATTGAATTAGCTATTATGAAAAAAAAAAAAGCACTCATATATGGCATTACTGGTCAGGATGGAGCGTATATGTCTAAGTTATTGATTGAAAAAAAATATGATGTTGAGGGAATAAGCAGGGGGGGAAATTTTGTTAATTTAAAAAAATTACAAATTTTAGACAAAGTTAAAATTAATATCATTAAGAGTTATGGCAAGAATAAATTAACTAAAATATTAAAAAAAAATTTTGATGAAATTTATTTTTTCGGTGGAGTTTCGAGTATAGTTGAATCATATAAGAATATAGATGACACTATTGATAGTCAGTTTGCTCCTATTAAGACTATACTATCTTTTATACATAACCAAAAAATTAAAAAAACAAAACTTCTTTTCGCAGGATCTTCTGAGATATTTGCACCAACCCAAAAAAAAATTAATGAACGTAGCACCCCAAATCCCCAAAATCCTTATGGAATTTCCAAATCAATTACCTTTGAATTAATTAAGTTTTATAGAGAAAAATTTAGCTTACCGGTCTGTACAGCAATATTTTTTAATCATGAATCTTCATTGAGGAAAGAAAAGTATGTTATAAAAAAGATTATTATAAATCTAAAAAAAATTCAAAATAAAAAAATTAATTATTTTAAGTTAGGCAATATTAATATTAAAAGAGATTGGGGATGGGCTCCAGAATATATGATTGGTTGTTATAAAATGTTACAAAAAAAAAAAGTAGAAGATTTTGTTATAGCTACTGGACATTCCGTGTCATTAAAAAAAATTATTATTTATTTATTTAAAAAATTTAATTTGGATTGGAAAAAGCATATTAAAATTTCTTCTCAAAATTTGAGGAAAAATGAAAGTATAGAAATTCATGCTGATATATCTAAAATTAAAAAAATTTTGAGATGGAAGCCAAAATTTTTTTATAAAGATTTTTTGATAAAAATTTATAATAATGAAATCTAAAAAAATTTGAGTTATTGGTTGCGGGGCTTGGATTTGAACCAAGGACCTTCAGGTTATGAGCCTGACGAGCTACCAGACTGCTCCACCCCGCGATATATAAGTAAAATTGTATTTAATAGTAAAAAAAATTAAAATCTAGCCTTAAGTTTTCTAAGCTTCTTAACCCTGGCCATATTGTCTTCCAATTCTCTTTTTTTTCTTTCAGAGGGTTTTTCGTAGGTGCTTCTGATTTTTAAAAGACGGAACGTACCTTCACGCTGAAGCTTCTTTTTAAGCACTCTTAATGCTTGTTCCAGATTGTCATTTTTAACTTCTATTTTAATAACCTACCTCCAAATAAGCGGCTGAATTAACATTTTGCAAAAAAAAAGTCCATAGTTATATTGTTATTTTTATGGAATATTTCACGCCATCACCCAAAAAAGGATCAGAAAGCAAGGGTAAGATTATTTCAAGAAGAGCTTTTGTCTTAACCGCGTTTAAGTTTGCTTTTTTCGCAACTATTGTTTCAAGGCTGTTTTACCTCCAGGTTGTAAAACGAGATGAGTATATAGTTAGAGCTGATAAGAACAGGTTTAGAAATTGGAAGCTAGCCCCGTCCCGAGGAGTTATTCTAGATAAAAATGAGAATATTATTGCAGATAATTTTCAAGTTTTTAAAATTGCAGTCATTCCAAAAGAAGTTAAGTCAGTAAATAAATTTTTTCTATCTCTTTCTCAAATAATTGAACTTAAGCAGGAAGAGATTAATTTTTATAAAAAACAACTATCAAAAAATAACAAATACCAACCATTTGTTTTAAGCAGAAATTTAAATTGGAAAGAATTTTCTAAAATAAATTACAATATTCAAAAAATTGAGGGTGTCCAGCCCTTTGTCTCTTACGAAAGAACATACGCATTTCCATACGAGTTTTCACATATACTCGGATATGTAAGTGCCCCTAATAAGCAGGAGTTAAATACAATGGATTCTAATTTGCGAGGTGTTCCTAATTTAAAAATTGGAAAAATTGGCTTAGAAAAAAAACTTAATGAAGATTTGCTGGGAAGCCCAGGATCGGCAACATATGAAGTAAATGTTTTTGGAAAAAGAATTAAACAAGTTGTCCAAGAAGATGGAAAAAATGGAAGTTCTATCAAAACTACTTTGGATAAAGATATTCAAAAATATGCATATGAACGATTAAAGAACAATCCAGGATCTGTGGTAGTCATGGACATAACAGGTGATGTTTTGTGCTGTGCATCTAGTCCTTCATTTGATTCAAATAAGTTTACTTACGGAATGGAAAATGAAGAATATAAATCTTTATTGCAGGATGAAAAAAAACCACTTGTTAACAAAGCGTTAACCACCGTTTATCCTCCAGCTTCGACTATTAAAATGTTAGTAGCACTTTCGGCTTTGGAAAATAAAATTATTACAAAAAATTTTCTCCATACTTGCAAAGGGAAAGTGGAGCTTTACGGTCAAATGTATCATTGCTGGAAAGACAAAGGTCATGGTCGAGTTGATTTGGGCGGCGCAATAAAACAATCTTGCGATATTTATTTTTACGAAGTTGCACGCTTGTTAGGAATAGATCGTTTGCAAGAAACAGCAAATAACTTTGGCTTGGGGAAAAAAGTATTTGAAAATTTTATTGAAGAAAAAGAAGGATTGATGCCATCCACTTTGTGGAAAAAGACAGTTTTGGGTAAGCCGTGGTTTTTGGGTGAAACCATGATAGCAGGAATTGGTCAGGGCTATATGAAATTTACCAATGTGCAGCTTTGTAAAATGATGGCTCAGTTTGCAAATGGCGGTTATAAAATAACACCATCGTTTGTTCAAAGTGAAAAAAAAGAGCTGAATGAAAAAATTATTAGTAACGAGGAACATTCAGAATTTTTATTACAAACATTATACCAAGCCACCAATGAGCCAGGAGGAACCTCTTATAGTTCAAGAATTAACGGTAATATGAAATTTGCAGGCAAAACAGGAACTGCGCAAGTTAGAAGAATATCTCAATCAGAAAGAGATCAGGATGTAAAAAACAAAGACCTACCTTGGAAATATAGAGACCACTCTTTGTTCGCTGGATTTGGCCCAACAAATAAGCCAAAGTATGCAATTACTGTAATTATTGATCACGGTGGGTCAGGTTCTGCGGTCGCAGCTCCTATCGCGCGAGATGTTATGAAAAAAATTTTTGAAAAAGATTTAAAAGCAAATAATGTATAGAACAATCAAGAAATCAACTTTCCAGGAAGCAAAAGATAAGCTCATTTATTTTGACTGGATTTTTTTCTCATTGATTCTTCTTCTTATTTGCGTTGGACTGCTTACAATTCATACGGTGGATAGCTCAAGCACCAATTATTTATTTAAGCACTTTTTGAGGATTTGTTTTTCTCTCGGGTTATTTTTTCTCGTTGCTCTAGTCAATATTAAATTTTGGTATCGTTTTTCTTATGTATTTTATTTAATTATTACAGCACTTCTTATCTACGTTGATTTTTTTGGCTTATCGGCGTTGGGAGCAAAAAGATGGATTAATTTTTATTTTTTTAATATTCAGCCATCTGAATTAATGAAAGTGGGTGTTATTTTGGCTCTTGCTAGATACTATCAGTATATAAAAATAGAAGAAATAGATCATGTTTCTAAATTAATTATTCCTCTTTTTATTATTTTAATTCCATTTTTTTTAGTAGCAAAACAGCCGGATTTGGGAACGGGTATATTTATTTTAATGGTTAGCATAGGAATGCTTTGGTTAGCTGGTTTAAATTTGAAAATTTTTGTGACTGGTTTTTTTTCATTATTGGTTTTAGCACCTTTTGCCATTGCTTTTTTGAAGCCTTATCAAAAACAAAGAGTTTTAACTTTTTTAAATCCAGAAAATGATCCGCTTGGTTCCGGATATCATATTATCCAATCCAAAATTGCAATTGGTTCTGGAGGATTTTTTGGAAAAGGTTTCAAACAAGGGACGCAAAGCAACCTAGAATTTCTACCTGAAAAACATACAGATTTTATATTCACAGTTTTTGCCGAGCAATTTGGATTTTTTGGATCGCTGATGTTAATCCTTCTTTTTTTTGCAATCATTTTAACAATTTTGAATATTTCATTAAAATCTCAGAATAACTTTTCAAGACTAGTTTGCTTTGGCATAGGATTTAATTTCTTCGTTTACTTAGCTGTGAATCTGGGAATGGTGACTGGTTTAATCCCAGTAGTAGGCGTTCCCTTACCAATCATTTCTTATGGAGGAACTGCAATGCTAACCACCATGTTTGCCCTAGGTCTTGTTATGAGTGCAAAAATACACAAAGATCACAATCTTTAGATTTTATGAATAACAAAACTGAAATCAAGGCGTATATTATGCTTATACTTTGTACTGCCTTTTGGTCTGGAAACTTTATTGTAGGAAAAGTAGCTACATTATTTGAAATTCCACCAATCACTCTTAATTTCTATAGGTGGGTTTTTGCTTGGATTTTATTAGCTCCCTTTACCTTAAAAGAACTAATAAATAATATTTCAGTTATTAAAAAAAATATTCTTCCCATTGTAGTTATGGCAATCACTAGCATATCCGCTTTTAATTCAGTCGTTTATTACGCCCTTAATTATACCCAGGCTTTGAATGGCGTATTGATGATTTCGACCATACCCATACTAATCATTTTGATCACGTCAGTATTCAAAACAGAAAAAGCAAACATAAACCAAATTATGGGAGTGATCATTTCTCTTTCTGGAGTTGTTATTATTATTGCAAAAATGGATATCCAAAGATTAATTCACTTACAGCTAAACAAGGGAGATCTCTGGATGTTGGTTGCTATGCTGTCCTGGGCCATTTATTCAATTCTAATAAAAGAAAAAAAAATTAATCTTAAACCATTTATTTTGCTGCAAACACTCATAACACTGGGTGTCATTTTTCTATTGCCTATTTATTTGCTTGAAGTTGCTTCGGGAAAATATTTACCAATCAATCTTCCCGTTGCGCTGACTCTAACGTACGTTGTTTTATTTGCTGGTATAGGGGCGTACATACTTTGGAACAAAGCAGTTATGATTATTGGTGCTAATAGAGCTGGCACCTTTTTGCACTTAATGCCCGTGTTTAGTTCAATAATGGCAATTACCATACTGGGAGAATCTTTTGCCAAATTCCATTTAATTGGAGCTCTTTTTATTGTATCGGGAATATTTTTGTCTTCTAAAAAAAAATACTAATGAAAATATTTATAACTATTATTTTTTTTATTTTATTTTCTAGAGCGTCTTTGTCCGAAGAATTGCAAAAAGTATATTTTGCCGGAGGCTGTTTTTGGTGCATGGAAGAATCTTTTGATAAAGTTAATGGAGTTACAAAGACAACATCAGGTTATTCAGGAGGGCATGTTGAAAATCCATCTTATAAACAAGTAGTTTATGAGGAGACAGGACACTTGGAAACTGTTGAGGTTATATTTGATAATAAAATTATTAAATATAAAGACATCTTAAATAATTATTTTAAAAATATAGACCCCTTTGATTTTGAAGGGCAGTTTTGCGATAAAGGAGAAAGTTATAGGCCTGCAATATTCTATAAAAACAAAGAGCAAAAAAAAATAATAGATAACAAAATAAAAGATATTGAAAACAAATTTGATAAAAAAACTTTTGTTTTAATAAAGGAGTTTAAAAAGTTTTATAAAGCAGAAGATTATCATCAAGACTATTATCAAAAAAATTTCTTAAGCTATCTAGCTTATAAAAATGGATGCCAAAGAACAGAGACTCTTAATAAGATTTGGAAAAACTAATCTAATATTTTCTGTTGGAAATTTCATTTATTCGGGAACATTTCTTGTTTTTGTTGTCTTTTTATCTTCTAAAAAGGTGCTATAATAAATTTTATATTTAATGAATTTTATAAAAAAGAGTTTATGAATTTAACAAAGCAACAACTAGACCACTTCGACAAAGAAGGTTACCTTTTTTTCCCACAGCTTTTTTCTGAAAAAGAAACAGAATGTTTAGTAAGTGCTGTACCTGAACTATACCAAAGAAAAGAAGAATACAATATTCGAGAAAAAGGATCCGATGCTGTAAGAACGAATTTCGCAGCACATATGTATAGCGAGCCATTCGCAAAGTTAGCTAGACATCCAAGGATGATTAAGCCGGTAGAGGATTTGCTAGGTGAAAAACTTTATATGCACCAATTTAAGATTAATGGAAAAATGGCTTTTGATGGAGATGTTTGGCAATGGCATCAAGATTACGGAACTTGGAAAAATGACGATCTAATGCCAACTGAAAGAGCAATGAATATTGCTATCTTTCTTGATGATGTAAATGAATTTAATGGACCTTTAATGTTTATTCCTGGTTCTCATAAAAAAGGTGTGATCGATGCAAAGCACGACACAAGTACAACTAGCTACCCACTTTGGACTTTAGATAATCAGCTAGTTTCCGATCTGGTAAATAGAGCGGGAGGGACCAGCGGGGGAATGGTAAGTCCTCGAGGACCAGCAGGTTCTATGATTTTGTTTCATAGCTGTTTAGTTCATGCTTCTGGTAGCAATTTGTCGCCTTTTAATAGAGTTAGTGTTTATCTTAGCCTTTGTGCTGTTAGCAATCACATTCGCAGATTCAAAAGAAAAGAATATATAGCGCATAGAGATTTTTCTCCAATCGATTGTTTGCCAGACGATTGCCTGGTTAAAGATTATCCAGTAGACCTTCCTTGGAAAAATGGTTTGCCAACCTCTGCTTTTGAAACCTCAGAAGATAAATTGGCAGGTTAAAAAAAAATAATTCAACTAGTTAATTTTTTATGTATCTACATTCCAAGCTAGAGAACCATCCTAAAAATATAAAAATTGCTTTTATTGGATGTGGAAAATTTATTTCCATGTTTTTATCTCAATATAATCAATTACAAAAAATTGAAATTGACACTATTGTTGATTTAAAAATTGATCAGGCAAAGAACAACTGCTTGAAGAGCGGGTTGACAAAAGAAACTGTTGATAAAATTAATTTTGTCACCTCTTTAGATGAGGCTATTGATAGAGATATTGAGATATTCATCGAGGCAACCGGCAATCCTGTTGTTGGAACCATTCATGCTGCTAAAATCATAAGAAAAAAAAGACACATTATTCTCGTGAATGTAGAAGCCGATGTAACTTGTGGAAAGTATTTAGCCGATTTGGCAAAAGAAAATAATGTAATCTGTTCTATGGCATACGGAGATCAACCATCTCTTATTGTTGAGCAGGTAGAGTGGGCAAGGTTAAATGGTTTTTATGTAACTTGCGCTGGAAAAGGAACAAAATATCATCCAACATTTGAGTATTCAACACCAGACACGGTTTGGGATCATTATGGTTTAACAAAAGAAAAAGCAGAAGTAGAATCTGGAATGAATCCTAAAATGTTTAATTCGTTTACCTGCGGTGATAAGAGCGCAATCGAGATGGCGTCTGTTAGCAATGCAACTAATTTGAAATGCCCAGATCATGGATTAACATTTCCGCCAGTGGGAGTTTATGATATTGCAAAAAAACTTATACCAAAGTCTGAAGGCGGACTTATTGATTATGAAGGTCAGGTAGAAGTTATATCTAGCATCGATAGAGATAAAAAAGACATTCCAAACGATTTACGCTGGGGAGTTTACGTTGTTATCAAAGCCCAAAATCAATATGTGAAAAATTGTTTTAGTGATTACGGAATGGTTACAGATAGTTCAGGAACGTATTCAGCAATCTGGAGACCTTATCATTACATTGGTTTAGAGCTTGCTCAGTCCATGTACTCCATTGCTTTAGACGGCAAAGCAACAGGATATACAAAATATTACAATGCTGATGTCGCTTCTTATGCCAAAAAAGATTTAAAAGCAGGAGAGGTTTTGGATGGTGAGGGAGGATTTTGTGCAAGAGGCAAATTAGTGACTTCAAAAAAATCTAAAGAACAAAAAATATTACCGCTGGGCCTTTCGGATGGGGCTATAATGAAAAAAGATCTTAAAAAAGATGAGGTAATTTCTTTAAATGATGTTGAGCTCAATCTTCCAGAAGAAGTCTTAAAAGCTAGAGAGTATCAGTATAATTTAATTTAGTGAAAAAATTAGAAGTATTCAAAAGAGGTTTCTTGGATGTGATCCCTCTAACAATACCCGTCATTCCCTTTGGTGTTATTTATGGAGTTATTGGTGTTGAAATTGGTTTAAGTCCATTGGTAACTTTTGCGATGTCATTTATTATATTTGCTGGATCATCACAAATAGCATTTGCACAATTATATACTGCAGGAGCATCTCCCTTGGTTATGATTGGTTCAGTTGCAGCAATTAATTCAAGACATTTTTTATATAGCGCAGTTCTTGCTCAATATTTAAATAAACTAAATTTTTATTGGAGAGTTATCCTTAGTTATTTGATGACGGATCAGGCTTTTAGCGTGTCGTTATCATATTTTAAAAAAAACAAAAAAAATACACATCCTCATTTTCATATGTTGGGTTCTGGATTTACACTTTGGTTTTTGTGGCAACTATCAACTTTAGTAGGAATTATTTTAGGTAATGTGGTGCCAGAAGAGCTCGGTTTAACATTTGCAATACCCCTTACTTTTTTATCTTTAATTATCTCTGAATTAAAAAAATTAGATCACTTAATTATTATTATAACCTCTGGCATGGCCTCGCTTGTTGCTTATAATTTTCCTTTTAAGATTTATATTATAATATCAGCGCTCATAGCACTTTGTGTTGCATATATTTTAATTACAAAATTTAAGAAGGTGTCACAATGATCTGGCTGTGGATTTCAATTGCAGGTTTGGTTACTTTTTTTACAAGATATTCCATGGTAGCTTTTGTCAATCCAAAATCACTAAGCAAAACAACAAGAAAAATATTAACCTATGTTCCCTCAGCAGTATTTCCTGCCATTATTTTTCCAGCAGTTTTTTTAGATAAAAAGGGATTTTTTGTCTCCATTGAAAATCCCCAAATTTGGGCTTTTGTTATTGCAGTTGTTGTCGGCTATTATTTTAAAAATATTATTTTGACCATTGCTACAGGCTTAATTAGTTTTTGGGTTTTTTCTTATCTTTTTCACTAACCCAACTTTCCAAGAAAGGGAAGGGCTTCTAGTAAATAAAAACCAATAGACTGAAGTTTAGAAGTCAGGATTAAAACGCCAGTAACTATTAAAATCAACCCAGAAATTTTTTGAATGTTAGAAATAAATTTTCTAGCCTTTTTAGAAAATATGAGAAAGTTTCCCATATAATATCCAGCAAGAACAAAAGGAATTCCCAATCCAATGGAATAAGTGATTAAAAGAAATATTCCTTGAATTAAAGTATTTTCTAAAGAAGCTAAAGCTAAAATAGACCCTAGAATAGGACCAATACACGGGGTCCACCCAAAAGCAAACCCCATTCCTACGATGAGAGGAAAGAAAAAGCTATTTGAATATTTCGATATATAAAATTTAAATTCATTATTTAAAAAATTAAATTTTATAATATCAAGTAAATACAAACCAAAAAAAATAATGATGATTGCGATTACATTAGAAAATATATGTGATTTATTTAAAAGGAAAGATCCAAAAAAAGTAGAAGATGCACCTAAAAGAATAAAAACAATAGAAAAGCCAAGTACAAAAAGTAAAGATTTTTCTAATATAAAATAGTTTGATTTTTTTTGAAGTTTTTCTAAATCAGTGCCACAAATAAAGGATAAATATCCTGGTATTAATGGAAGCACGCAGGGAGATAAAAAACTCACAATACCTGCAACAAAACTTAAAAACAGAAGAGACACTGCTTAAATTCCTAGTAATTTATTTAACTGATTTTCCGAATCTAATTGGTAAATTTTATCACAATCACCAATATAATTATCACCTGCAAATATTTGGGGAACAGTTCTTGCCCCATCAGATTTTTCTAACATCTCATTAAATTTATCTGGGTTTTGATTAAGATTAATTTCTACAAACTGAATTTTTTTTAATGTAAACAAAGATTTCGCTTTTGTACAAAATGGACAGTAGTCTTTTGTATAAATAGTTATTTTGTTCATTTTCTTTATCTATCAAATGCACATCTAAAACCAACATAAATTGCATAAAATTTGGAGGGCTTATATTGAGCGCCTGTTACTTTTGTCATGCTTGCTCCATACCACCAAGATGCACCTGCAGTTAAGGATTTGTCTCCTTTAGTATTAGCAACCCATTCCCAAACATTGCCTCCCATAGCCACCAGTCCATTAATTCCTTCTGGAAGTGTAGTGACATCAGCGTGCTTGTTATAACCAAGTATACCCTGCGAGTTCATGTTTTTGGCCTCATCGCCGCTTGGATATTTGTAGATTTTATTTATTCCAAATAGTTGAGAGGATAAAATTTGTTTGTAGGCAGATATTTTCCACTCTTCAAAAGTTGGCAATCTTCCACTGATTGATTGGCAATATTTTTCAGCTTCAAATCTATTAATGTGAACAGCAGGCTCTAATAAGCTTTTAGGTGTACTTCCGTAGGGGTTCTTGTAGTTCCAGCCGTCTCTTTTTTCCCATCCAGCACCCCATTCATATTCACCACCATTTTTTTCTGCCAATGTTATATAATTATTTTTTTTGGTGAATTGTTCAAATTCTTTAATCGTAATCTCATATTTATTAATAAAAAAATTTTCTATTTTAATTTTTGGATTTTCGAAAGAATTTCCCTCTGTGGATAAAGACACAATAAATAAAAAAATAAAAAAAATTTTCATATATATATTAATTATGAGTAATTTTAATAAAGTCAAAATATTTATGGAAACATTTGGTCAAAAAGTAGAAACCAAACCTTCTTTTCCAGACCAAAAAATACAAGATTTAAGATATGAACTTATTAGAGAAGAGCTAGAGGAGCTGAAGGTCGCCTTGGAGGAAAAAAATATAAAAGAAATTGCAGACGCATTAACAGATATTCTTTATGTTACTTATGGAGCTGGACATGCATTCGGTATTAATTTGGACAAATGTTTTGAAGAGGTTCAGGCATCAAATATGAGCAAATTAGGAGAAAATAGTAAGCCTATTTACAATGAGGCAGGAAAAGTTATGAAAGGTCCTAATTATTTTAAACCAAATCTTAAAAAGTTTATTGAATAAATAATTATAACATCTAGAAAGGCAAACTTATGAAAGAATATAAAATAGCATCTATTGCAGGTGATGGAATAGGAAAAGAAGTCACCCCTGAAGGAATTCGAATTTTAAAAAAAGTAGCTGAGCAACACCAGTTCAAAATTCACTTTGATGAATTTGATTTTGCTTCGTGTGATTATCATGAGAAGCATGGAAAAATGCTACCAGACAATTGGA